>UMED01021333.1_pt1 | contig 25397 bp, 15 predicted proteins | sample 1964661 | NCBI WGS metagenome assembly UMED01 (sample SAMEA4836011, study PRJEB28245) | human gut metagenome | biome: gut microbiome; material: fecal sample | place: Denmark | collected 2008
TGTGAAGCACTTCCTCCGTGAGCGAACGACAGGAAGTGCTTTTGTTTTAGATGTATCATGCACTTACGAGAAAAAGCAGATTCCCATCATTTCGCAGTAAGTTGCAAAATTTGATTGTCGAGGCAGTCCATCGATAATCGTACCTTGTCTGCCGAATGTATAGTCAAGAAATAAGATATGACATAAACCGTTCCACCGTTCAGAACCTGGTTATATGTATGGTCTTGTCTGAACGATTCATTGTCTTTATTAGTGGCTTCCAATGAATACGCCAACAGTGCATCATCTGCGGGCAGGTCAAAGTAGGCAGTCTCACTGTTTTGTAGAGTAAGGGTACGATCGCCCAATGTAATCGTAAAGGTATAACTGTTGAACCAAGTATCCAATATATCTTGGGGCAAAACAAGGCTTACACCGAAATTTATCATGGGAACTTTTACATTGAGATAGCTCACCTTTTCTGGCTCGATGGTGAAAGTTTGTTCTTTATAATATTTCGGTTCTCCTTTTTCATTGTTATCATAAGAAGTATTGTGATTGGGAGAATAGGCTTTTAAAATGTAATTGCCTGCTTCAAGTTCTATTTTGCCGGATGCTTCGGCGGCTCCTGCATCGTACTTTATGACGGGAGTGCCATCGGCTTTCAATATTTCGATGGCGATGTCAGGAGAAACGGCACGAGTGGAAATAGAAGAGACGGTGCCCGTCCCTATTTCAAGGGAAGCAAGAGACAGGTAGCCTTTACCGACAGTTAACGGAGCGTCTTCCTGTTGGCAGGAGACAAGGGAGAATATTATCAGTGTGTATAATAAAATCTGTTTCATGTTATTTATCTTATATAGTTCAATGAAAGATCGTCTATCTTTAATACACTGCCCATATGAACGGTCCAATTTCCGATAGTAGGATAATTGATAGTTGTTCCTTTTTCAAAATCATTTCCATCAAGGGACGTCTTATTAGATGCCAAAAATTGAACACATATTGTCGTCGCCTTCTTGTCTGTTACACTATATGTAAAATTGACTACAGCTTGTTTATATGAGTTGTCTTCTTCAGAATATGCTACCGGCTCGTAAGTTCCGGATGCGATTTCCTCATCACCACTTTTCAAGGACACTACTACTTTGAACGCATCCGACTTATATGGTTTGTATTTATACCAGAAAGACAACGAGGTTGGACGTGAGGCAAAGGCGTGTCCTTGAACAATTCCCGAATTGTATGAACCGATGAACAGACTTCCTACCATTGCTCCTCCCACATAAGTACCCGATGTGTTGGCATAACCGCTGCCGCATCCCGACAGATACATCAGCGCAGCTTTACTTCCTCCATGGGCATCTTCTGTATAACTTACACATGATGCGAAACATCCCTCATACCATATACCCATAGCTAAAGTACCACCTTGTGCCAAATCATTGTTCGTATCCCACCAAGAAGTTCCGGCTGCACCAGCAGCATAAGGGTGGAATGTGTAATATTCCTTGTCTTTGGACATGAACCCTGATTTCTTTTTGGTTTCAATATACCAGTCTTCCATATTTGAGTTAGGCAATTGAATGGGTGTTTCAAGCACGACATCTACAGTGTTATTCGAATCAATATAGTTTCTGAAACAGGCTTTTACTTTATAATTCTTATCCGCCGGGGCATCATCGAATTTAATGGTATTATCTTTAGAGTCATGCCATGTCACACCGCCATCCGCACTATACATATATACTATATTCTCTCTAATCTTTTCAGCATTCCCGGTTGTTACTGTTATTTCGTCAATAGTAAACTCTTTTGTCCAGCAGTTCCCGTCTTGCACACTTACCGAGAACTCCGGCTTCACCACCTTGATCTGATAATCCTCACCGGTTTCGCTGCTCCAACGATTATTCGCTTTCACATTCACTTTAATCGTATTGATAACTTCCTTTCCCGCATCTGTGATCAAATTGGCAGTCAGTGCATTCAAATCAATCTGTCCTTCTTGTGAAACACCATCAATGACAGGAAGCGTGATGCCGATACTGTTTAAGTGCGTGCGCTCCTCTTCCGTCATTCCGGAAAGGGTATAAGTCTTGTTGTACTCTGTGTACTGCGCATCCTTAAAGTCGAGTGTAAATTCCACATCCTGCACAGGAGAACAAGTGGTGTAACGGATAACGGCATCCGAGAGTGCATCTGCCGTTTCGGTATATGTCAGTGAATTACTTCCACCGAAACCGGTCACTTTGGGCTTCGGCAACCATTCTACGGGTATCGTTTCGCTTATGTTGACTTTTTCTATTTCTACCTTATCTATAGTGAATATGGCTCCTGATGCAGGGATTGCCGCTCCCACTGATAGCATGGTGTGCATTCCGGCTTCAAAAGTCCCGGGTAGTTTTGTATCCTCTATTTCCATTGAAACTTCCTTTCCGCTATCTTTCAACTGGGCATGAAATTCCAACTTGACAACAGAACCTGCACGGAGATAGGCACTCTTTCCTGTATCCTCATTTTTGATATCGAGAGATGAATTCTCCACTCTTACCTTTACATAATATAAGCTATAAAACTTTTCAAACTTTTCAGGATTAGTGAATTTTACGGAGAGCAAACTGTTGGCCACAGAGCAAGGAAGGACTACGGAAGTGGTCTTGCCTGCTGTCACTTCTGCTTCTGTGCTGCCTTTATAGTAAGGGCTGTCCCATGCCAATACGGGATTTTCACCATAAGTAGCTGTCAGGCTATAGAAGCCTGCAGATGCGGGGATGATACCGGAAGTATAGGCTGCATCATAAATAGTGCCTCCGGTCTTATGACTTGCAATGGTAAGGTTGAAATTTTCGGCAATGGGTTTTCCTATTTCGGCAGGGGTGGCACGTGAAGTGACTGCCACTGCTTCATCGTTCAGTGATATCAGGAAACCGCAGCATGTTGTATCCCACTCCTCACCGCTGTGGCAAGCTGCAAGAAGAATACTTAGTGATAACAGATAAAGAAAATCAAAAACTCGTTTCATACCACACGTTGTTTTTTACTCGTAAATCAATTCAAAATTGTCTATCCATAATTTGCTGCCTGCCCCTCCGGTAAAGAAGTCACCGTATTTACTGGCACTGGCTACTACTACGATGTATTTGGGAGTACGGTTCATGTAGCGATATTCCAACGGTAAGTCCACTTGTTGATAACTACTGACGTTCTCACCTTTTATCAACTCTGCATACGCAATGATATGTGGATCATTTTTCTCGAACAATTGCCGTTCACTCGGACGGGTACGAATTTCCCGGGGCGCATCCCAATCGGTCAGCGCAATGTAGATATGGCAAGAGTCCGGGCGTCCCTTCAAATATTGGTAGTCATCGTCACCAACCTTATCTATAGTAGCAGATGTGTATTTGTAATTAATCCGTAACTTTGACGGAAAGGCTGTAAAAGGCTGTCCGAAACTCAATACACCATTGGTTCCGACAGTTTTCAAGTAACTGCCGGTAAAGATGTTTCCCGCGGCAAATTTAATTACCAAATATTTGGACTCCAACAAGGCTGCTTTCCCACTGCCATTGCAGGTGTCATCGGTAGGCACGGAATTACTGTCACTGATGGTAGTGGCTCCACGATTGCCTGTGTCCCAGAAAGAAGTACCACCCGATGCCCATGGATTCCACAGCTTGCCGTCTTGATGCCATGTATCGAAATCGGCATCGGTCAGAACTGTGGCAGGAGCAGTTGTAAATGATTGCTCGCTTCCTGCAGAGCCGTCTATACTGACACGATACAGATAATCAGTAGCCGGTGTGAGAGCGCTTAAAGTGGCGGTAAAGCTGATTCCCGTTACTGTAACGGCTGATGACGGCAGTGTGCCCCAGTTGTTTGCCCCGGCTTTTTTATATTCAATGACAGGCTGTTTGCCACTTTGTATTCCCCCTGACAATATGGCGCCGGTGGTCATGGGAAATATTTTTGTAGAGGATGATTCTTCATCCTTCTGATAGACATAAACAGTCCATTTATAACTTGCTTCTTCCCACGCATTGTTAACATAGAAAGTGACAGGTTGGGAAAAATCATAAGAGTCAGAGGCTGTAGGGTCGGGAACTACCGTACCGTGCACTCCTCCCAAATTGAAAGATGAGACATGAATACGGTCTAATGCTTGCTTCTTGGAGACATATATTACCACGTTCCGGTTAATGTCATCCACCACAGCTTTCCCTATCTGGTTCTCCAATACAATTTCCCGCTTGATAATTTGCTTCACGCTGACTTTCCACACATAGTCCTGATAAGTGCGCAGAGTAAAGGTGACAGGTTGGGAAAAATTGATGCGGGTATCCGAAGACAAGGGAATGTTTTCCAAAGATTCAAAGCCGATGGTCGGGAATTTGGAAAAATTATTGCATGCCGCAGAGTCGGGAATGAGTGTGGCATCATTGCTCACGGCGAGTTTCGTGATGCGCAGCTTTTTCAAATCTGCAGTATCATCTATATAAAGGGAAATAGTACGGTCTGTTTTGTTGATAGTGGCTTGCGTACTGCTGTTGCCGTCGGCATCACATTGTCCTTCCACCTCCAAAGCCTGGATGCTTCCGTCCACAATGGGATATGGAATATCATTCTCTATCGCGCAGGCACCCAATAAAAATATATATGCAACACCGCAAAGTACCCGTATGCCTTTGTTATATCTCGATATGTTCATTTTCAATGGTCTGTTATCAATTGTTTAAAGGTAGAATGTCATTCCGATATTGATGGAAAACAAATTGATTTTGAAGTTACCCGATGAAGTCCTTCTTGTTCCACTCTCAATCTGATTGGTCGTTTGGTTCTGCCATTTAAAATTATAGCCCATAACGCCTACAGACACTTCGACAGCCGACCAGTTGGTAATGAAAGCAGCCATACCCGGAGCAATACCTATCTGCAAGTTATGTGCCCGCTCAAAAGTACCGTCATATTCAGTGCCCGATCCGGTAGAATTCTTGCCGGTACTGTAACCATAAGTCAGCCGCACTTCATTGAACAAGCCGAAAATTTTGCTTTTCCCAATGGGCATATAAGTACGCAAAAAGCCCGATACTTCATACTTATGTTCCAGCCAATAAAGGTCCTTCAAATTGATATTGAAGTCTTCTCCTAAATTGAGTTCAAAGTTGGACATGTCAAGATAGGTACGGTTATAGGCAAAACGTACGCCCGCAGCGACATTGTCCTTGAAGAAATAACCGAGGTAAGGACTGAGACTGAAAGTATATCCCAGGCCTTTCACATCTTTCAGTACCAGAAAATTCAGATTATCCTCCTCATGTTCGGAATAAGAAACGGTACCTCCCGCCATCCATTGTCCTTTGGGAATGAACGTTGTTTTCATGATTTCCCGGTCAATGCGTTGGGGACGTAGCATTTTCTTTTTCTTCGCTGTGGCCGTTGCCGGGGCAATAGGCTGTATTGCCTCGAAATAGACATGCCCCGTAGAGTCGGTCAATATAAGGCTGTCTCCTTTTATGGTTTTGCCAACAAGTGTCTGGGACTTGGAAGAGGCACAAATAATTGTCAAAAGTATGCAGAGTACAAGTTTTGCTCTCATTGATTGATAAGCTATAATCGGAAGAGGAATGCGGAGAGTCCCCTTCCGATTAAGGTTTATTACTTGGTTACTATTTGAATATCTTAATTGATATAATCCGGGTCAACAGTTGGTTCACCATAGATTAAGTCAAACTCATCCAATAGTAAAACACTACTTGTACTACCCGTAAAATAGTCGCCATATTTACTGGAACTACAAACAATTAAAATATAAGTAGGCTTACGTGTCAAGTCTCGGTACTTAAGGTCAATTGTGAACTGTTCGTAGTCAGTCATGCTTTCTGGAGACGTTTTGCCTGCCGGAAGTTCACCATAAGCGATAATAGACGAACTTGTAAAATCAACAAATTGATCATCTCCTGTGCTGACTGCAAACGGAGCGCTCCAATCAGCCAGTGCTATGTATATGGAGCAGATGTCACGATCTCCTTGAGCCACAGCTGAGACTTTGTCCGTTTTTATCTTGTCGATAGTTCCCGGATTATATTTATACCACCCTGTCAGTCGGGAAGGACGTTCTGTAAAAGGCTGGCCGAAATTCAGTTTCGCTCCTAAAGGACTTATTGATGCGGAGATAAAGTTCCCGGAGAACAGACTTCCGGCAGCAAATTGACCGGCAGCAGTCGTTGATGCCAACCTCGCTGCTTTTCCGGCTTTTACGTCTGAAGTTTCCGGACTTGTCGGATTAATTTCCTTTAATGTATTGGCTCCCTTATTTCCGCTATCCCAAAATTTATTGCTAAAGTCCGCTTCCGCACATGCATACTGGCTTTTACCATCTTTATACCAGTCATCGAAACTCAAATTAGGAACTTTATTCTGTGTTTCCGTAGTGAAGTCAAGAGGCTCACTTGCATACTCTTCCGTTCCTTTGTACACCATTCTATAGGTATATTTAGTTCCGGGAGTAAGCCCACGTAGAGTAGCTTTAAACTTGTTGTTGTTTTCAAGAATAGCACTTGTTGAGGTCCAAGCTTCTGCATTCTTGAGTTTATATTCAAATGTCATCTTGTCGGAGTCAAGGGTTCCTTGAGAGGAAGTAATCTCTCCTTCCAGATAAGCAAAGTTGCTCCAAGCGTTAGCGGTACTGACAGTCAATGTTGTAGTAGCTTTTGTCGAGACATTGAAAGTGAATGTATAAGTCTTTTCCGTATCATCCACACTAACATCCACACCACCGATTGTACCGGATTCAGCCACTTTATAATTCAGAATATAGTGGTCACGCGCCTTTACATTGGTTATCTCATTCGTCTGAGAGAATTCCTTATCTGCCTTATTAACTACTGAAACTGTGGCAGACAAGTCACCCACCGGATAATAGGCAGACTTATTATTCTTTCCCATCTCAAAATCCAATGCGCTAACATCTTTCAAAGCAGAGGCAACCGTTGTTTTGGCTGATTTGAAAGCATCAATAAACGACTGGTCAAAGTTGACGGTAACCTTTACATTGGCCAATGTGCATGTAACATTGGCTGTTTTCTCCTTGCCACTTTCAATTGTGATCTGTTCACTTCCGACATAATAAGGTATATCAAATCCAGATTCTGATCCATCAAAGCCATTGGATGAAGCCTTAATGGTATATGTACCCGGGGAGAGCCTTATTTGTTGGCTGTTCCATATAGTATAATCGTCCGTTTCCTTTACAACAGTTCCCGAACCATTTATTATTTGAACTGCAATTTGCTTGGGATTATAGTCCTCGGCAATTTTTGTCTGCGGATTTACAAAAGCATTAGTGGCTATTTCCAATCGTAAGTATCCTACACCTCCGTTTGCATCTTCTTCCTGACAGGATATGAAAACGAGCAAAAGATACACAGGAAGTAAATAATATATCTTTTTCATATGACTTTACTTTTTAATTGTTACGCTTAAGCTTGCAGAGGCTTTTTGTCCCGCCTCATCTTCAACCGTAATTTGGAATACATGAGATTCTCTCCCGTCCGGTTTATAACCATCCATTTCATCGGCATCAACCGTAGGACCATATATATTCATCATCGGATAGAATGTACCGACAGGAAATGTGTAATTTGTGGAATTGGCTGTCGGCATAGGAAGATTTACCCCCAATCCTGATAACATATCGCCCAATTCGGTGTCTCCCACCAATTCTCGATCGGTAAATCCCATATCGTCACAGACGCCCTGAAATCCTTCGTTACCTCCCACAATTGTTACTTTCAAACTTTTCAGCTTGGCCGGAGTAGAGATAACGATATTTGTGGTCGGCCAGTTTTCAGCTTCAATAGAGTATTCTACTCCTGTCTCAAATACATTTCCTTCAGCAACTCCTTCGCTGTTTGTCTTTTTCCCAATGCAAGTTAATGAGGGGGCGCCTTCTCCCGGTTCATCTCCTCCTCCTTCGCCACTCATCGGTATCTCTACGGTTTCATCATGATTCTCGAAAGTGATGGAAGTAGTTACCGTTATTCCATTCACCTGTCCCATAGATGACTCTATAGTACCCATTTCGATATCCAATGCATCACCGCCATTGAAGAACTTAGTCACGTCATCATACTTTTCGGCAGCGTCGCTTTTCTTGAATGTACGGCTTTCACTTACAGAGTTTCCCGCAACAGTGACAGCTCTTATGTTGACGCTGATGGCTTCTACTGTATTTTCATCGAAGGTCCAGTAAATGGGAGCGGGAGCAGTATCATTTTGGTCGAAAGCCATGGCGGTGTTTGAACCGTCATCAATTGTAATGTTCCATGATTTGAATGAGCTCTTGAAGTCTTCGCCGTATTTCAGTCGAATACGGCTGTTTTTCATTTTACAAATAACATTGGCTTCGGTCGTAACATTTTTGCTGATTTTCATATTGAGACTCCCACTATAATAAGGAGCCGCCATTTTTTTCTGAAGTTCCCCCGGTGTGTGCGAAGCTACAGTATAATCACCTACCGGCAACGACAGATTGGCGGGAATCTCACTGACAGAGGCATATTCCTTTTTCACATCTGCTACCTCCGTGCTTGTACCTTCTATGGTAACAGGAAAATCGGTTACTTGGATGATGGCGCGAGTTTGTGAAGTCGGCTCCTTAACGGATACTCCCAATTCCAAAGTACCTTTTTCCCTTTTCCCTGTGGTGTCACCCCATATTTCGTTCTTCATTTCACAAGATGCCAGACTAATGATGGCCAATGTGCTAAACATTATGCTGTTGAATCGTTTCATGATTGTTCAATGGATTAATAAGATGATTAATTATATCCAGTCAGAAGGGATTACGATATCTACCGGATGGTCATTCGTACTCTCGTCAATAGTGATAACAATACCTATACTGCCGTTGTTGTCCTGCGGAGAGACATTCAGTGTCCATGCCTTGTTGGGAGCCAGGGTGTATGTTCTTTCTACATCCGTACTCTTGTTGTCCGATTTGCGGGTAACTTTGATAGTGGCCTTAACGGATTCTCCGTTTTTGTCCACTTTCAGGTATAAAGGATTTGTCGAAGTTTTGGACCAGATAGCAGTAGCACCTTTGGCACTCAGTGCTTTGGTTTCATAAACGATGGAGTAATCACTAAAATATTCGGCCATTGTTTCGTGGAACTTAGCAATGACTTTACCACACGTGGGAGTACAGTTTACCGCTACATTTTCAACGGCTGCACCTTGTATGCTGAAAGAGGTAGTACCCTCTACATAGAACTCTTTGTCGGATACTTCATTTTCTGTTCCATAAAACGCTTTTAGAATGTATGAACCATTACTGAGTTCGATGGGGGCAGTGGCTTCACTGTAAAGAAATTCCTTTTTCACTGAATTATCTTTAGTATCCAGTATCTGTACGGTGTATTTATTGACATCCGTATAACTGTTCTCATCCACAGCACGAGTGGCGGTTCCAAAAGCAGCGTCCGCTGTAACCGACAACCGAATAAGACCTTTGGTCTTGGTAGAGGTATCTTCCTCACCAGAAGAGCAGGATGTTGTGATAAGACTTGCTCCTACCAAACAACAGAATAAAAACATCCTCATGTTTACCATAAATTTGTACCTAAATAATTTGTTTGAATGCAATTTGTATGTTGTATTTCTCTGCTACTGCAGAGGCTTGTTATTTACAATACTAATCTATTTCAACCTTGCAAATTCTAAAATCGGGCACAAATATATATTTTTTAGACCAATAAAAAATGTAATAAACGCCTGTTTTATGATATAATATGAAAAACAGAACATACTTTATTCTATTTCCAAAAAAAAGGGGAAAGGCTATTGAATAATAAATTATACAATATTACCAGGATTTGTTGCTTTATGTTGAAACACTGTCATTCGGAGAAATATTACCATAACCAATGCAACATACATTTCCGTTCTTCAGGTTGCCGAACTTTATCAGAACCGTTGGCAGGTAAAGCTGTTTTCAAATGGTTGAAGCAATGCCTCAAAATCAAAAAGTCCCGAGCACAGAGTTTTTTCACCACCAATAAATCTTAAAAGGAGAAACAAAACGGCAGAAACGCTGTTTGAAGGGGAAACTCTAAAAACGACAGTTATGAATTATGGTATCAGTATTCTTTTCAGAGCCATACCTTTATTGATGGCTCTTTTCTGTTTTGGATACGGAGCCTTCGTACTCCACGAAGGGATGGATTCGGCAAAATTTGTGGCCGGTCCGGTAGTTTTTTCCTTAGGCATGATTTGCATTGCCTTGTTCGCCACAGCGGCAACAATCATCAGACAAATCATTCATACCTATAATCCGGTAGCCCAATATGCGCTTCCGATTATCGGTTACCTAACGGCCGTACTCACAGTGATTTATGGTTGGAATTATATGCACGAAGCCAGCACAGCAAGCAACTTCGTAGCAGGACATGTGATTTGCGGAGTGGGATTCATTACAGCTTGCGTAGCCACCACAGCCACTGCATCTACCCGCTTCATACTCATTCCGGCTAATTCGGAACGCACCGACCAAGTACAACCAGACAACGCATTCAATTCTTCCCAAGGATACATCCTGATAGCAGTTGCCACACTCATGGCAGTGATAGCATGGATATGGGGCTTCTGGCTATTGTCAAAAAGTAGCGAGCACAATGCATATTATGTAGCAGGCCATGTCATGGCAGGGCTTGCCTGCATCTGTTCCAGCCTGGTAGCGCTCGTCGCAACCATCGTCCGCCAAATACGCAACAACTACACAAAGGCTGAGCGGAAGCTGTGGCCTGCCTTTGTTTTGACAATGGGCAGCATCAGCATTCTTTGGGGATTTCCGGTCTTGGCCAACAGTAATCCAGCACTCTCCTCCACGGGATATATCATGATAGGTCTGGGACTGGTGTGTTACAGCATTTCCAGTAAAGTCATACTGCTTGCCGCCATCTGGCGGAACACTTTTAAACTGGCCAACCGCATCCCACTGATTCCTGTCTTCACTGCCCTGATTTGTCTGTTCCTCTCCGCCTTTCTATTCGAAATGGCAAATCAGCAAGACGCCTATTTTGTATCCGCACGTGTATTGGCCGGTTTGGGAGGCATCTGCTTCACATTATTCTCTATCGTAAGCATTCTGGAAAGCGGCACATCTAAATAGATATTTTTCCACCATTGGCTTGAGCATCGAGAAACAATTCTACGTGCTCGGCATGGTGGGCCACATAGGCTGCCGGACCGGTATCACCGGAATCAAGAATATCGCGGACAACATCTGCCTTATTCTTGCCGGTAATAAAGAAAATAAGATTCTTCGCAGCAAACAAAAGGCAGCCGGTCATGGCTATGCGTTTCTGCCCATTATAGGGATTGACACTCACCTCATAAGGATGAAAGGAAGAAAGCAGATATTCCTGCCCCGGAAAGATAGAGGAGGTATGCCCGTCGTCTCCAGCACCGAGCAAAACGACATCGAAGGCCGGGAAGCCACCCCAAAGCGGAACCGTGCGGCAAACCAGCGTCGAATAGTTCTTTGCTTCAATCTCCGGGCGGTTCACTCCATAAATAGGATAAACGTATTCATCAGGCATGCCTACTTCATCCAACAGCAAACGGCGCATGGTACCATAATTGCTCTCATAATCCTCTGCCGGCACACACCGTTCATCCACCCAATAAATCCGCATCCGCATCCAAGGAGTCACCTCCTTGTACTCGTTGGCCCAAATGTCAAACATCAGCGAAGGAGTACTTCCCCCACTGAATGCAAAATAAAAGGTCTTTTCCGGCTCACGCTCCATCATCGCAATCAAATGTTCAATCAACGCATGTGCCGTAGCTGTAGCCGAATGGTAAACATAACTTTTCATAACTCGCAATATTCATCTGTATTAGTCAAATTCTTACACGGATTGGTCCACTCAGCACCATGTTCGTGCATCATCGCTTCACTTTCCAAAGGTCCCCACGTACCTACGGGATACCCATATAAAGGAGCATCCGTATGCTCTTTCCAATAGCGCAACACGGGATCGAAAAAGCGCCATGAAGCCTCTACCGCGTCGCTGCGGGTAAAGAGTGTAGGGTCACCTTGTATGCAGTCCTCTATCAGACGGGCATAGGCATCGCCGGTAGGCAGCCCGCCCAACTGGTCATAACTGAAGTCCATCATCACCTGCTTCACGTCAAATCCCGGTCCGGGAGTCTTCATGCCGAATTTCAGCACAATGCCTTCATTGGGCTGCAGGCGGAGAATCAGCTTATTCGCACGGGGACAATGTCCACCCTCGCAACGAAACATCTGATGGGGCGTCTCACGGAAATGTACAACAATCTCAGTCACCTTTGTCGGCATTTGTTTGCCGGTACGGATATAGAAAGGAACACCCTTCCACCGCCAGTTGTTAATACCGATTTTCATGGCAATATACGTTTCGGTACGCGAATCAGGTGCCACGTTCTTCTCTTCCCTATACCCGGCTTTCGAGCCCAAAGCCGTATATTGTCCGCGGACAATGTGTTCCTCCAAATCCTCCTCTGTCAAGGGGGCCAATGACTCATAGACCTTCACCACCTCGTTGCGGAAATTATCGGCATTGAAAACGGCAGGCGGTTCCAATGCAGTGAGCGCCACAAGCTGTATGAGGTGGTTTTGTACCATATCGCGCAGGGCTCCGGCACCTTCATAGAATCCGCCACGTCCTTCGATACCCAGATTCTCTACGGCTGTAATCTCCACATAGTCTATATAATTACGGTTCCATAGCGGTTCGAAGATTCCGTTGGCAAAACGGAAGGCGAGAATGTTCTGCGCCGTTTCCTTACCCAGAAAATGGTCGATGCGGTAAATCTGATGCTCCTTGAAAACGGAAGCATAAATGCTATTCAGCTTTCTGGCTGACTCCAAATCGTAACCGAACGGCTTTTCAACGATGATACGCGTATCAGGACGGTTCAGACCGGCCGCCTTCAAGTGCAAGGGAATGACACCGTACAAGGAAGGTGGAGTAGCCAGATAGAACAGCAGGTTGTCCGGTTTCTTCTCACCGGTAAACTCTTGTAAACGTCCGTCCAGCAGGTGATAGCCTTCAACCTCGGCGGGATCCAATGTCTGGTAATGCAGATGGCTGCAAAAATCCCTCATTTTATCTTCCACCTGCTCTTTGGAAGCTACGAACTTACTCAATTCACTCATTATATATTCTTGGTAACGGGCATCCGTATACTCGGTGCGTCCTATCCCCAGAATGGAGAATCCTTCCGGCAACCGCCCGCCACTATATAAAGTATAGAGCGCCGGCATCAGTTTGCGCTTCGTCAAGTCACCCGAAGCGCCGAATATAACAATCACTAATTTATTCATCATCTTCTCCCCCTTTCTCACACATTGTACGTACCCGATTTCGTATCTCCTCCGTGTCCCGTCCAATTTTCATGGAAAAACTGTCCACGCAACTCGTCTGTCCTTTCAAAGGTATGCGCACCAAAATAGTCACGTTGCGCCTGAATCATATTGGCAGGCAACTTGGCAGACACCAGCGAATAGAAATAATTCAAGGCGGACGAGAATGCAGGCACCGGAAGTTCCTCTTTCATGGATTGTGCCACCAGATGTTTCCAGCCGGAAAGCAACAGCTGCATTTCATTTTTGAAATAAGGTGCCAACAGCAGATGTTTTGGCTTGTCTTTTGCCTCGAAAGCCGTAGCTATGTCGTTCAGGAAAATACTACGGATGATGCAGCCGCCCCGCCACATGCGTGCGATGGATGCCAAATCGAGGTTCCAGGCAAAAGCGTCGGATGCACGCTGCAACACGGCAAATCCTTGAGCATATGACACCAATTTGGAAGCATAGAGTGCGGAATAGATATCCTTCACCATCTCCGACTTGTTGTACACCGCCTGCGAGCGTCGGCACACAAATTGCTTGGAAGCCGTTTCACGCAAACCCTTCTGTGCCGACAAACTACGTTCGAACACAGCCGTAGCAATCAGCCCCAACGGCATGCCCAGCTCCATCGCATTGATAACGGACCACTTGCCCGTACCTTTCTGTCCGGCGGTATCCAATATCTTATCTATCAGGTAACCTCCTGATTTGTCCTTATGACGCAGTATGTTGGCGGTAATTTCAATGAGATAGCTACGCAACTTACCCTCATTCCAATCAGCAAAGATTTCCGCCATCTGTCCATTGTCCAGACCAAGCAGATTCTTCATCACCCAATAAGCTTCGGCAATAAGCTGCATATCTCCATATTCGATACCGTTATGTATCATCTTGACGAAATGACCGGAACCGGCAGGACCAATCCACTGGCAGCACGGGGTACCGTCAGATGCTTTTGCCGCAATACTCTGCAGGATAGGCTTCACCTCAGGCCAGGCACTTTCAGATCCTCCGGGCATGATAGACGCGCCGTTCAGCGCTCCTTCCTCTCCACCGGAAACTCCAGCTCCCACAAAACGGAAGCCTTTCTTTTCGGCCAATGCCACACGCCGGTTGGTGTCCTCATAATTGGAATTGCCACCGTCAATCAGGATATCCCCTTCGGACAAATGGGGAAACAGCTGTTCCATCAGTTCATCCACCGCACTGCCGGCACGAACCATCATCATTATTTTGCGGGGTATGGCAATGGAAGTTACAAATTCGGCTATATCTGTATAGCCTTCAATTTTTTTCCCTTTGGCGCGGCCGTTCACAAAACGTTCCACCACCCCTTCTTCCACTCCCGGAACCGTACGATTATATACCGAAACATTCCATCCCTTATCTGCCATATTGAGGGCCAAATTCTCGCCCATAACTGCCAGACCGATAAGTCCAATGTCTGTTTTATTTAAATTCTTCATATTCATGTAAATTTTGTCTTTATATGGAAACAAAATGCTAACAGCATTTGTTCGTATGAATTACGAAAATAAAATAGTACTTTTGTCAGCGAAAGCCTATTTTTCAACCAGACAGAAAACCAATGCTCATGAAGAACTTCCACATCGGACTATTGCCACGCATCATCATTGCCATTATCTTAGGTATACTTTTCGGAAATTTCCTACCGGCTTCGCTGGTACGGCTATTCGTAACATTCAATGCCATTTTCAGTGAATTCCTGAACTTCTCCATCCCCCTCATCATTGTGGGACTGGTCACGATTGCCATTGCCGACATCGGCAAAGGAGCCGGACGGATGCTGGTCGTCACAGCGCTCATTGCTTACGGAGCTACCTTATTCTCCGGCTTTCTCTCCTACTTCACCGGTATGGCGGTATTTCCTTCCCTCATAGAAACCGGGGTGCCGTTAGAAGAAGTCAGTGAGTCTCAAGGTATTCTTCCCTATTTTTCCGTGGGTATCCCGCCATTGATGAATGTTATGACCGCACTCGTACTTGCCTTCACACTGGGGCTGGGCCTGGCTCATCTGAAAAGTGAGGTACTGAAAAATGCGGCACGCGATTTTCAAGAGATTGTCATCCGCATGATCAGTGCAGTGATATTGCCGCTGCTTCCCATCTATATTTTCGGCATTTTCCTCAACATGACGCACAGTGGACAAGTATTCGGCATCCTGATGGTCTTTATTAAGATTATCGGTGTAATCTTCCTGCTTCACATCTTTCTCCTGGTATTCCAATACAGCATTGCGGCACTGTTTGTCCGCAAGAACCCTCTCAAACTACTGGGACGAATGATGCCTGCCTACTTCACGGCTCTAGGCACTCAATCCAGTGCCGCCACTATCCCTGTAACATTGGAGCAAAGTCGGAAGAACGGCGTCTCTGCCGATATTGCCGGATTCGTCATCCCACTTTGCGCCACCATCCATCTGTCGGGCAGCACATTGAAGATTGTGGCATGCGCCCTGGCACTGATGATAATGCAAGGCATGCCCCATGATTTCCCTCTATTTGCAGGATTTATCTTCATGCTGGGCATCACTATGGTAGCCGCTCCCGGGGTACCGGGAGGCGCCATCATGGCATCACTGGGCATCCTGCAATCCATGCTGGGCTTCGACGAGTCGGCACAAGCGCTGATGATTGCACTATACATAGCGATGGACAGCTTCGGTACTGCCTGCAATGTGACGGGCGACGGGGCAATCGCACTGATTATCGACAAAGTGATGGGAAAGAAATAGTTTATATTTTGCTATCTCGTGGAAAATAACGAATATTGCAGTCCGAAAAGACATAATAACAAGAAGCATACATTATGAAGAAAGCCCTTATCTCCGGCATTACCGGGCAGGACGGCTCGTTCCTTGCCGAATTCCTCCTGCAGAAAGGATATGAAGTGCACGGTATCCTGCGTCGCTCTTCCTCTTTCAACACCGGCCGCATCGAACACCTCTACTTCGATGAGTGGGTACGCGACATGAAACAGAAACGTACCATTAACCTGCACTATGGAGACATGACAGACTCCAGCTCTCTCATCCGTATCATCCAGAGTGTGCAGCCGGACGAAATATATAACCTTGCCGCTCAAAGCCATGTCAAAGTATCCTTCGACGTGCCCGAATATACCGCCGAAACCGATGCCGTAGGCACCCTACGCATGCTCGAAGCCGTACGCATTCTCGGTATGGAAAAGAAGACACGCATCTACCAGGCCTCCACTTCCGAGCTCTTCGGAAAAGTGCAGGAAGTGCCGCAAAGCGAAACGACCCCGTTCTATCCCCGCAGCCCCTATGGCGTAGCCAAACAGTATGGCTTTTGGATTACAAAGAACTACCGCGAAAGCTATGGCATGTTTGCTGTAAACGGCATACTCTTCAACCACGAGAGCGAACGCCGAGGTGAAACCTTCGTGACAAGAAAAATCACACTGGCGGCTGCCCGCATCGCCCAAGGCTTCCAGGACAAGCTGTATCTGGGCAATCTGGATGCCCGGCGCGACTGGGGATATGCCAAAGACTACATCGAGTGCATGTGGCTCATCCTGCAGCACGACACCCCCGAAGACTTCGTCATTGCCACCGGAGAAATGCATACCGTACGCGAATTTGCGACACTGGCATTCCGAGAGGTAGGCATCACTCTGTGCTGGGAAGGCCAGGGAGTGGATGAGAAGGGTATCGACACACAGACCGGAAAAGTCCTCGTGGAAGTCGACCCCAAATATTTCCGGCCTGCCGAAGTGGAACAATTGCTGGGCGACCCCACCAAAGCAAAAACACTGCTGGGATGGAATCCGAGGCAGACCAGTTTTGAAGAGTTGGTACGCATCATGGCAGAGCACGACATGAAATTTGTGAAGAAACTGTATTTAAGAAGCAAAGAGCTTTGAATGAACTATTAAACTTTCAGACAACAATGTTAGACAAAAATGCCAAAATATATGTAGCAGGCCACCGGGGACTGGTAGGTTCTGCCATCTGGAAAAATCTTGAGGAGAAAGGATACACCAATCTCATCGGCAAGACCCACACAGAACTCGATCTGCTCGACGGAGTTGCCGTACGCCGCTTCTTCGACGAGGAACAGCCCGAATATGTATTCCTTGCCGCCGCCTTTGTGGGTGGCATCATGGCCAACAGTATCTACCGTGCCGACTTCATCTACAAGAACTTGCAGATACAGCAGAACGTCATCGGCGAAAGCTTCCGCCACGGAGTGAAAAAACTTCTCTTTCTGGGCAGCACCTGCATCTATCCCCGTGATGCCGAACAGCCGATGAAAGAAGACGCACTCCTCACTTCTCCGCTGGAATACACGAACGAGCCCTATGCCATCGCCAAAATAGCCGGACTGAAAATGTGCGAAAGCTTCAATCTTCAATACGGTACGAACTACATTGCCGTGATGCCCACCAACCTTTACGGTCCCAACGACAACTTCGACCTGGAACGCAGCCACGTGCTCCCTGCCATGATACGCAAGATACACCTCGCCCACTGCCTGAAACAAGGCGACTGGGATGCCGTACGCCACGACATGAACCTGCGTCCGGTGGAAGGCATCAACGGCGACAGCAGCAAAGAGGACATTCTGAATATCCTCCGGAAATACGGCATCAGCGAAGAAGAAGTGAGATTATGGGGTACCGGCACCCCCTTGCGCGAATTCCTCTGGAGCGAGGAGATGGCAGATGCCAGCGTCTTCGTCATGGAACACGTCGACTTCAAAGATACCTTCAAGCCGGGCGACAAGGAAATCCGCAACTGTCACATCAATATCGGTACGGGCAAGGAAATCACTATCCGCCAGTTGGCAGAGCTGATTGTCAACACCGTAGGCTATCAGGGCCGGTTGACCTTCGACACTTCCAAACCCGACGGCACCATGCGCAAACTGACCGATCCCGGTAAGTTACATGCATTGGGATGGCATCATAAGATTGATATCGAGGAAGGTGTGCAACGCATGTACCGATGGTACTTGGGAAAGTAATTAGTGACGTCTGATTAGCCATGAATGCCATACGGTACAATGTGGAAACTGTATTGTTTATATTGCTGATACTTTTATCAGGTATCAGCCCAACCATGAATGCCATGATAGCTCCCGTGACCTATTCCGTTCGCGGCAAAGTCATCGACAGACAGTCCAGACAACCCGTGGCCTACGCCAACGTTTTCGTTGCCGGCATCCCCGGGAAAGGGGCGTCCACCGATTCACTCGGCACATTCAAGATAGAGCAGGTACCTCCGGGCATCTATAGCCTTGAGGCATCCTGCATAGGATACCAGACTGTTTCCACCCCCGAATATATTGTTTCAGCCTCAACCCCGTTCATCGAGATAGAGATGGAAGAGGATGCCAATCTGCTGAACACAGTAGTGGTGGTGCCTTCCCCCTTCCGGCGAAGTATCGAAAGCCCAGTCAGCATGCGTATCATCGGCTTGCAGGAAATAGAGAAAAGTCCCGGAGCCAACCGGGATGTCTCGCGCATCGTACGCTCCTATCCCGGCGTCTCTTTCTCTCCCATCGGCTATCGCAACGACTTGATTGTTCGGGGCGGTTCTCCTTCCGAAAACCGCTTTTATATGGATGGCATCGAAATTCCCAACATCAACCACTTTGCCACTCAAGGTGCATCCGGAGGACCGGTAAGCATTGTCAATGCCGACCTGATACGTGAGATTACATTTTATACGGGTGCCTTCCCCGCCAACCGCTCCGGAGCCTTGAGTTCCGTCCTCGACTTCCGCCTCAAGGACGGAAATCCGGACAAGCAGGCGTTCAAAGCCACCATCGGCGCATCGGAAGTCTCGCTCAGCGGAGCAGGCCATCTGGGGCAGCGCACCACTTATCTGTTTTCCGCACGCCAGTCCTACCTGCAACTCTTGTTCAAAGCTTTGGGACTGCCCTTCCTGCCCAATTTCATAGACGGACAATTCAAAACAAAAACCCGTTTCAACGAGCACAGCGAGCTGACCCTGCTTGGTCTTGCAGGCATTGACAAGATGAAACTGAATACCGATGAAAAAGGAGAAGATGCCGAATATCTGCTCAGCTATCTCCCCACCATCCATCAGGAAACATTCACTCTCGGAGCCTCTTACAGACACTACAATGGAAGGCACGTGCAATCCCTCATACTGAGCCATAACTACCTGAACAACCGTAATCTGAAATACCGCAACAACGATGACTCTTCCGAAGATAACCTGACCCTGCGCCTACGCTCCACAGAGCAAAAGACCACCCTGCGTTTTGAAAACCAAACGCGCTTGGGAGCATGGACCCTAAAGGAAGGAGCAGAACTGAACAACTCCATCTATGCAAACCACAGCCGGCAAAGACTATACGGCAGTCATTCGGGTACGCTCTCCATCTACGAAACCTCACTCAACATCTTCGGCTGGGGGGCTTTCTTCTCTTCCGACTATACCACCGCCGACAAGCGTCTGGCACTTTCTGCCGGTATCCGTATGGACGGCAACACTTACAACCGAAAGATGCGGCAGCTCTGGAAACAGTTCTCCCCACGCCTCTCTGCATCCTACAAACTCTCGGAACAATGGACCCTGAGCGGAAGTACCGGCCTCTACCACCAATCGCCTCCCTACACCGCTTTAGGATATAAAGACAATGAAGGGCAATATCTCAACAAAGGCCTGAAGTACATGCAGGTCTTTGAAAGCAGCCTCGGTCTGGACTGGCACCTGCAAGACCGGCTCATGGTTTCTGCAGAAGGTTTCTTCAAGCGTTACAGCCGTATGCCACTTTCCCTCCAAGACAACATTCCGTTGGCATGCAAAGGAAACGATTACGGTGTCACCGGCAACGAAACACTCGTCCCTACAGCCAGCGGAAGGGCCTACGGACTGGAAACCATGTTCCGCTGGCAGGCATCCGGCAAGTTCAATCTCGTATCTTCCTTCACCTTATACCGCAGCGAATACCGCAACCGTCCAGATGGAGACTTCATTCCATCCGCCTGGGACAACCGTTTCATCCTCAACATGAGCGGTACATACAACCTGTCCCAGCGCTGGAGCATAGGAGGCAAGCTAAGCTATATAGGCGGCAGCCCCTACACTCCCTATGATGAAGACAAATCATCACTCGTAGAAGCATGGGATGCCAAAGGACAGCCTTACTACGACTATGCGTACTACAATACCGGGCGGCTTCCCAAATTTGCCCAGTTAGACTTGCGTGTGGACAAGTCCTTCTACTTCCATCACTGCATGATAGGAATCTACCTGGACATACAGAATATCACCGGCAACAAACTGAAGCAACCGGATGTGATAATGAGTACGGGCATCATCGAAAATCCGTCCGCTCCCGTTGCCGAACAGCGCTATAAAATGAAATACCTCAAGCAGGAAAGCGGCACTATCCTGCCTACTTTAGGTATAACTGTCGAATTTTAACAAATAGCCACCATAAAAACTATTTTCCTTATAAAAGTTTGCTTTCTATATATAAACCCTTATATTTGCACAATTTTCAACCAAATGTGCAATTAAATATCATGGAACAAAGTTTTATCGCCTATATAGAGAATAGCATAAAGGAAAATTGGGATTTAGACGCTTTGACCGATTACAAGGGAGCAACCCTACAATATAAGGACGTAGCCCGCAAAATAGAAAAGCTGCATATCATTTTCGAGGCAAGCGGCATCAAGAAAGGCGATAAGATTGCCGTCTGTGGCCGCAACAGTTCCCACTGGGGCGTAACGTTCCTCGCAACATTGACCTACGGTGCGGTAATCGTCCCCATCCTTCACGAGTTCAAGGCAGACAATGTACACAACATCGTGAACCATTCCGAAGCCAAACTGCTTTTCGTAGGCGACCAGGTTTGGGAAAACCTCAACGAAAGTGCTATGCCGCTGCTAGAGGGCATCATGATGATGGCAGACTTCTACATTCTTGTCTCCCGCAGCGAAAAGTTGGACTATGCCCGCGAACATCTCAACGAAATGTTCGGTAAGAAATACCCCAAGAACTTCCGCAAGGAGCATGTCAGTTATCACAAGGACCAGCCCGACGAACTGGCGGTCATCAACTATACATCCGGCACCACCAGTTACTCCAAAGGAGTGATGCTGCCCTACCGCAGCCTTTGGTCAAACACCACTTTTGCTTTCGAAGTATTGCCGCTGAAAGCCGGTGACAAGATTGTCTCCATGCTGCCAATGGCACATATGTACGGACTTGCATTCGAGTTTCTGTATGAATTCGCCGTAGGTTGCCACATATTCTTCCTCACTCGTATGCCCAGCCCCAAAATCATTTTCCAGGCTTTCACCGAAGTGAAGCCTAACCTGATTGTGGCTGTTCCGCTCATTATCGAAAAGATTATAAAGAAGAGCGTACTGCCCAAGCTGGAAACTCCTGCCATGAAGCTGTTGCTGAAAGTACCCATCATCAATGACAAGATAAAGGCGACCGTACGCGAACAAATGATTCAAGCCTTTGGCGGAAACTTTGCAGAAATCATTGTAGGAGGAGCTGCCTTCAACCAGGAAGTGGAGCAGTTCTTAAAGATGATAGATTTCCCCTATACGGTAGGCTATGGAATGACGGAATGCGGCCCCATCATCTGTTACGAGGATTGGACCCGCTTCAAACCCGGTTCTTGCGGAAAGGCCGCACCGCGTATGGAGGTGAAAATCCTATCATCCGATCCCGAAAACATTCCGGGAGAGATTGTCTGCCGTGGTCCCAATGTCATGCTGGGTTACTACAAGAACGACGAGGCCACCGTACAGGTACTCGACAAAGACGGCTGGCTGCACACCGGAGACCTTGCCCTGATGGATGCCGAAGGCAACGTAAGCATCAAGGGACGCAGCAAGAACATGCTCCTTGGTCCGAGCGGTCAGAATATCTACCCGGAAGAGATAGAAGACAAACTGAACAATATGCCGTATGTAGCCGAAAGCATCATCGTGCAGCAGAATGAGAAACTGGTAGGTCTGGTTTACCCCGACTTCGATGATGCCTTTGCCCATGGGCTGAACAATGACGACATCGAACGCGTCATGGAGGAAAACCGTGTGGCACTGAATGCAGAACTGCCCGCATACAGCCAGATATTCAAAATGAAAATCTATCCTGAAGAATTTGAAAAAACGCCGAAGAAATCTATCAAACGCTTCTTGTATCAGGAGGCCAAAGGATAATGTAAAAAACAATTAAACTACAACCTATCTAACCCTTTCTAAATTATTATCTAAATGAGAAACGAATTATTATTATCCGCCATGCTTCCGATATGCGGAATGGCGGGAGAAGCGTATGGCATGCCGCCTGGGGATGCCGTACCTGCTCCAAAAGAGCAGCCAAACATCATTCTGTTCCTAGTGGATGACATGGGATGGCAAGACACGTCCCTCCCCTTTTGGACACAGCGTACCAAGTACAACGATACGTACCATACTCCCAACATGGAACGGATGGCTACACAAGGCAAAATGTTTACGCAGGCCTATGCATGCAGCATCAGTTCACCTACGCGTGTCAGCCTTTTTACGGGAATGAATGCTGCCAGGCATCGAGTCACCAGTTGGACCCTCCGTAAGAACACTACCCATGAACAACCCGACTCGGTCATGATTTATCCGGAATGGAACGTTAACGGCATTTGTCAAGAGCCTGGCGTGGAACGGACCACACAAGTCACCTCCCTGGCCGAAGTGCTCAAAGACCATGGCTATCACACCATTCATTGCGGAAAAGCCCACTTTGGTGCTGAAAGCACTCCCGGAGCCGACCCGTTGAAAATGGGGTTTGAAGTGAACATAGCCGGACATGCTGCCGGTTCACCTGCCAGCTACTATGGCAAGGAGAATTTCGGTAACAAAACAGACGGTAAAAGCCCGCTGGCTGCCGTACCCGGTCTGGAGAAATATCATGGAACCGACACTTTCCTAAGTGAAGCCCTTACCATAGAGGCCATGAAGGCCCTGGACGATGCACAGCAGACTGACAAGCCATTCTTTCTATACATGGCACACTATGCCATCCATACCCCTATACAACCTGACATGCGTTTCTACCAGAAGTACCTGGACAAAGGCCTTCCTCCGGTAGAAGCCGCCTATGCTACTCTCATTGAGGGTATGGACAAAAGTCTGGGAGACATCATGGATTATTTGGACAAGAACAACCTGACGGAAAACACTATCCTCATCTTCATGTCCGACAATGGCGGTTTGGCGGCCCATACCCGCGCCGGACAACTGCATGTCCAGAACTATCCGCTCAACAGTGGTAAAGGTTCCGCCTACGAAGGAGGCATACGTGAACCGATGATTGTCCGCTGGCCGGGCATCGTAGCGCCCCAAACCCAATGCGACCATTACCTGATGATAGAGGACTTCTTCCCCACTATCCTTGAGATGGCAGGCGTAGACAACTATACAACCGTACAGCAACGCGACGGCATCAGTTTCATGCCATTGCTCACCGGAAAAGGTAAAATGAAAGACCGTGATATCTACTGGCATTATCCCAATAGCTGGGGTCCTTCCGGCCCGGGCATCGGAGCCACTTGCTCCATCCGTTCGGGCGAGTGGAAGCTGGTGTATTATTTCGGTGACGGTAGACGGGAACTTTTCAACATCCCCGCCGACATCAGTGAAAAACATGATATGGCCCGAGAGAAGCCTGAAGTTGTCAAAGAGTTGTCACGGAAATTAAGTAATTACCTCCGGTCTGTGGATGCGCAGCGCCCTCTGTTGCGTGCCACCCGCCAACCAGCTCCCTGGCCGGACGAAATATAGAAAAAAGTATGAAACGAAACCTTTCCCTCCTCCTCGTGTCCCTGCTTTTTGCAGGGACAGCTCTTGCCCAAGAACATAATCCGGGCAGCGTACAGCCGGATACGATTCAGAAATCCTCCGAGAAATCTTTCCGGAAACAACGCTCTCCACGAACAGACCATGGCCCGGTAGGTATCAATATCTCCTTATGGAAAAACATCTCCACACAGCGGACTGATACCATAGGAAGCACCTGTTTCAATCTGGGTGTGTTCTCCTCCATGAACCGTCTGAATGGCCTCGGCATGAATATTCTTGGCAGTGTAACCGGCAGGGATGTGAACGGTGTACAGATGGCAGGTCTGTCAAATATGGTGGGGGGAAGCATGCGAGGCATGCAGATAGCAGGAATTACCAACATCAATGGCAACAACCTTATCGGAGTATCCGTTTCGGGACTGGTAGGTATCACCGGAAACCATGCGCAAGGCGTCATCATTTCCGGTCTGGCAAACATCAGTGGGGACTATAATCGTGGCGCCTCCATAGGCGGCCTGTTGAATATCAGCGGAGAAGGTGCTTCCGGCATACACTTTGCCGGACTCGCCAATATTTCCGGTGGAAATTTCAAAGGATTTTCAGGGGCCGGCCTGCTAAGTGTAATCGGTGAAGACTTGAATGGCATGCAGATGTCCGCCCTTACCAACATCACCGCCGGAGATATGACCGGTGTTCAGGTTTCCGGCCTGGGCAATGTGGTGGGTGGTACAGCCCGAGGATTACAAATAGGCGCTGCCAATATGGCCATACGTGCCAAAGGGCTTCAAATAGGTCTATTCAACTACTACAAAGAAAAATTAGATGGTTTCCAGTTGGGATTAGTCAATGCCAATCCCCAAACAAAAGTTCAACTGATGTTTTTCGGTGGTAATGCCACCAAGCTGAATGTAGGTGCCCGTTTCAAGAACCGGCTCTTCTATACCATCCTCGGTGGCGGTACCCATTATCTGGATTTTGGCGATAAGTTTTCCGCTGCCCTCTTCTACCGTGCCGGTCTTGAATTACCGCTCTACAAACAGCTGTTCATCAGCGGAGATCTGGGATACCAACATATAGAAACCTTCAAGAACAAGGACTACGGCATTCCGGCACGTCTCTATGCCCTCCAGGCACGTGTCAATCTGGAATACCACCTGACCGAGCGCTTTGGCATATTCCTCACCGGCGGTTATGGCGG
>UMED01014220.1_pt1 | contig 24947 bp, 20 predicted proteins | sample 1964661 | NCBI WGS metagenome assembly UMED01 (sample SAMEA4836011, study PRJEB28245) | human gut metagenome | biome: gut microbiome; material: fecal sample | place: Denmark | collected 2008
GTTCAATGAGGTAAGAGGTATTTTTTCTGAGTTGAACAACCTAGTAGAGATTTCGCTGAATCCACAGTTTGGTTCTTTGTTGGGTTACACGCACGAGGAAGTTGAGAAGTATTTCGATAGTTATCTATTGAGAGCCTCCACGGCATTGAACTTATCCAAGGAAGACCTTTTAAAAACGTTGACGAAACAATACGATGGCTTCTGTTTTGAGGTCACAGCAAAACAGAAAGTTTTTTCTCCGTGGTCGTTGCTTAATTTTTTTGCAGCCCCAGGTCTCGGCTTTTGTGACTATTGGTTTGAAAGCGGCGGAAGACCATCTGTGCTTTTAGAGTACGTGAAGTCTCACAGCATCCGAGATCCGAAAGAATATGGTCGTGAAAAGACAATTTCGTTGGCATCTTTATCAGGTTCTTCGGATGTCGAAAGCTTATCTGACATCGGATTGTTTACTCAAGCAGGTTATTTGACGATCAAAGCGGTTGAGTATGGGAACACGGTTTTTTTGGACTACCCTAATTTAGAAGTTAAGAGGGCTATGGCGCAGTTGTATACCGAACTTCTTTTGAAGGGAAAAGTGGCAGGACAAGTAGGTGCCGGCGACATTGTCTGGGTCCTTAATAACGATGATCCGGAAGAAGTATTTCATATTCTCAATCGGCTGTTTGCTGCGATAGATTATCAAAGCTATCCTGTTACAGATGAGGCGTCTGTGCGGGCCTTCATCCAAGTTTACTTAGCTGGGGCCGGTCTTGATCCGAAAGTCGAATGTCACAATGCACACGGAAGAAGTGACTTAGAGGTGAACGTGGGAGCAAGATTGTGGGTCTTCGAGCTAAAAACAGCTCACGAGGGAAAAAGCGCAGATGCTGCATTACAAGAAGCAATCAACCAACTTACATCACGCCGATATGAGGAGCAGGATGCGGTTGGAAAATTGGAAAGGGTTGCTCTTGTTTTTTCGCTACGCGAAAGAAGATTTGTTCGTTGGGCAGCGGTTCCCGAAACCTAAGTCTCAGGATTTCCGCCAAGAGGGGATTTAGTTTTTAGTCAAAAACCGCTAGAGTGTCGATCATAATTATTCACCCGATTAAGAGGCGAGCATGATCGATAAGGCAACAAGAGAGAAGATTATTTCCTTAATTCATCGGGAAGTAGTGCCGGCGCTGGGATGCACTGAGCCCATCGCCGTGTCTCTGGCAGTAGCCAAAGCAACTGAGCTCTTAGGCATGCAGCCTGAAGAAATCAATCTTGGTCTTAGCGGAAATATTATTAAGAATGCTATGGGGGTAGGCATTCCAGGAACTGGAATGATCGGATTGCCGATTGCAATCGCTCTCGGAAGTCTCATCGGAAAATCCGAATACGGTCTCGAGGTCCTCAAAGAAGTCTCTCCCGAAGCGGTCGAACGAGGAAAAGCTTTTATCGAGTCTGTTCCTATCAACATCAAAAACTTGCCGGACTCTCCTTCTAACCTTCATGTTGATGTTGAGGTCCGATCTCAAGGACATTCGGCTCGCGCCGTTATTTCGCGAGAACACACGCTCTTTGTCCTCTTGGAAAAAGACAGTAGGACGATTTTTGCTGAGGAAGAGGGTGCCGGAAACGGTGATACTCAAGACGCAGATGACGTGCAGCTGAATTTCAGAATGGTTTTTGATTTTGCGACGACGGCTCCGTTAGAAGAAATCCGATTCATGAAAGAAGCTCAGAGACTTAACGAAGAGGCCTCAGAATTCGCGTTAAAAGGTGATTACGGCCACTCTCTCGGAGCCATGATCCGGAATAACGGAGTGAAGTACATGGGCGACTCCACTCTGGCACACATGGTTGAATTTACTTCGGCTGCTTGTGATGCCCGCATGGGCGGTGCCACGGTTCCGGTGATGTCTAATTCCGGCAGCGGCAATCAAGGGATTACTGCTACTTTGCCGGTAGTTGTTTTTGCTAAAGATATGAACGCAAGCGAAGAGCAAATGCTTCGTGCGCTGACTCTAAGCCACTTAACGAGTGTCTATATCAAGCAAAGTCTAGGACGTCTTTCGGCTCTTTGCGGCTGTGTTGTTGCGTCTACCGGTGCATCGACTGCTATTACTTGGCTGATGGGAGGCGGATATGAAGATGCCTGTGCTGCGGTTAAAAATATGGTGGCTAACTTGTCGGGAATGCTCTGTGACGGAGCTAAGCCGGCTTGCTCCATGAAAATCTCTTCAGGCGTTTCGACAGCTTTGATGTCTGCGATGCTGGCCATGAACGGCCGGTGTGTGTCCAGTATTGAAGGAATTGTCAGCGAGGATGTGGATCAGACAATTCACAATCTCACCTTAATCGGTAAGGAAGCGATGGTCGAGACGGATCGACAGGTTCTTGAAATCATGACCCATAAGTAACCCGACAAGCGAGGCTGAATTACACTGCGTTCTTCAGTCGTTATCAGTGGCGCAAAGCTGTTTTTCTGGCTCAACTATGGCTTAGCTATCGTCAAAACATACAAAGTTGTGTTTGGTTACGGCTAAGAAAACTCTATTTTGTTTTGGTCAAGTTAAAGTTGTATCTGCTAATTTAAGAAGGATAAAAATGCTGTTATAAATAAACTGGAAGTTCTCTTATAGACAAATGTACGAAGAATCCAACCGCCGACTTTACCAAGACAATTGGGACTCCACTAAGGCAACTACCAAGAGGGATGGTTTTACGAATTTTCTGGAGAGGCTGAGTAATCAGTTTTTCTTCTTCAATTTACAAAATTGCTATCCTTTCAAGGCAAAGGCGTTTAATTTTAAAGTCACTCAAGAGAGGACATCATTAGGACTATTTCTAAGGATCACCTCCGACGCATGTCAGCTTTCATTGCAATCAAAGCCTTTTGAATTACGACAGAAGTCTCAATTTTTTATCTTTAATTTTTCCGGTAAATGTGAACTTGATCTTCCGGGTTTAACAGAAAGTGCTGAGCTAACTCCGGACGCTTTTATTTTTTGTGATTCCAACAACTCCCTGACCATCAGGGCCCTTCACAAACTAGATATTCTCCTTGCGCTTGTGAATGAGGACTATTTGCTGACTCACACAACGTATTGGAATTCCCAGTTTGAAGAACAAGTATTTACGAAGAAGAACCCTTCACACAAGCTATTTGCTTCGATACTTAATACGACATTTAAGTTTCTTCATACGCTGCCTTTAGAAGAGCATGAATTGGTCATAGACGGAATATTTTCTTTCCTTAGGCCGGTATTCAACGAACAAAGGCTATTAACTCAGGTACAACTGACTCATCCCTTGGAGGTATTGAAGCAGAGGGCTGACCGAATAATTGAGGTGAGATTTAAAGAAAAGAACCTTAGGCTAACGGATATCGCACAAGAGCTCGGGGTATCTGTGAGGTATTTGTCGGAGGCTTACAAACATGCAGGAACGACTGCTCTGAAAGCCTTGATGCAGCACAGACTCCAGAGAGCAAACGTCATGCTCCGAGAAGGACACTGCCGAGAACTGAGTATCAGAGAGATAAGTTCCATGACCGGCTTCGCTTGCCTTTCTCATTTCTCTAGGGCATTCAAAGAAGAATACGGACTAACTCCGACGGAAGCGAGAACGGAAGAGATTCTTGTTTAGTTCTTTTTTGGATAAAAGCTTTTTCCTGTTTGAGTAAATAAGGGCCGCATTCCCTAATTTACCGGGTATTTGTCAGTTTCTAGACTGGACAAATGCAGCCCCAACTGCAATCTTCAAATTCAGGAGAAAACTATGGCAAGTCCCCAAATTAGCCGCCGTGATTTTTTGGCTTTGGCTGGTCTGACCTCTGCTTCCGCAGGATGCCCAGCGATGGCTCAGGCTTTAAAAGCTAAAGATCCCGACGCAGGTCTTAAAACTTTCCAGGCAACATGCTCGATGGAATGTTTGCACTGCAACCTCAAAGCCTTTGTAAAAGACGGCAAAGTCGTAAAAATCAGCAATGCGAACGCTTTCGACGGCAAACCCTGCGCCAGAGGTTTGTCCCGTATTAAATGGCTTTACGCTGAGAATCGCGTTCTTCACCCGATGAAACGTGTTGGCGAAAGAGGCGAAGGAAAATTTGTTGCAATCACATGGGATGAGGCACTCGATACAATCGCCGGAAAAATTAAGGAAGCGATTGCTAAAGACGGGAGCCAATCTCTGCTGTTTACCAGCGCTTCCGGAAATATGGACAATCTTCACAACCCGGCCCAGGTTGCATTCGGTAATTATCTCGGCGGAACAACCCGCACTCTGGGGTCTTTGTGCTGCTCTGCCGTGACCGCAGCTATGATGCCGATCGTCGGAATGCGCTACGTAGATACGCGAGACACAATTGATCAAGCTAAATATATTCTTTGCTGGGGCAACAATCCTTTGGTAACGATACAGGCATATTGGCACCTTTATCTCAAGGCAAAGGAAAGAGGAGCAAAGATCGTCGTTATTGATCCTCGCAAGAGCGAGACCGCAGTTAGAGCAGACAAATGGGTTTCCATCATCCCGGGTACGGATACTGCCCTTGGGCTCGGAATGATTCGCTGGATCGCCGCGAACGGGAAGTTAGACAAACCCTTCCTGAAACAGCATACCGGTGCTGTCTACCTTGTCGATAAAGACGGGAAACTGATGAGAGAAGATGCCAAGGATCCGAACTCTTATTTGGTCTTTGACGAAAAATCTCAAAAACTCGTCCGTCATGATGCCAAGAACATTGATCCTGCATTGGAGGTTAAAGCCGGATCTCCCTACAGAACCGTCCTGTCTATGGTCTTGGAACAGGCTGAGCCGTGGACACCGGAAGCAGTCGCGGATACGACAGGTGTTCCGGCGGCGACGGTCGTCGAGCTGGTCAAGGATTACTCGACGAATAAACCGTCAATGATTGTCAACAACATGGGCTCTTTCCAGCGGACGCAATACGGTACTCAGGCTGTCGGCGCTCAGTATTATTTAGCACTTCTTACCGGCAATATCGGCAAGGCAGGAACTGGCATATGTGACGCCGGCGGCGTGACTCAAATGGCTAAATTCGGCAGTGCTTTCCCGCCGCCTCCGAATAAGCCCAAGAAAGTTGCTCCTATTCCGACCGCGAAACTGGGCGAATACGTTCTGGCAGGCAAACCGAACAAGATCAATTTCTGGTACACACAGACATGCGGAATTGTCGGACAGTGGCCGAATGCAAATAAGGTTATCGAGGCAGTGAAGAGCGTACCGTTCTTCGTGGTCGCTGAAAGCGTGATGACTCCTACTGCTCGTTACGCTGATATCCTCTTGCCCGCAACAACGGTCTTTGAATATGACTCTGTGATGGCTGGAGCAAGAAACCACTACATCCAGTTGATCGAAAAGGCAGTTGAACCGCAAGGCGAGGCCAAACCTGATTATTGGATCATGGGACAACTGGCTAAGCGCATGGGCTTCGGTGAAGCGTTCAATATTCCGGTTGAGCAAATGATCAAAAATGTGCTGAAACCGTCCGGCATTACGTATGAACAGATTAAAAAAGGTCCTGTTTGCCCGGTTAAAGGTCCTTGGATTCCGTTCAAAGACGGAATTTTCAAGACACCTAACGGAAAGGCAAACTTCTACTGCGAACCTTGGGCTGCTAAAGGTTTCCTGCCTGTCGTGACCTATCTGCAGGTAGATGAAAGCCCGAAAGGCAATCCTGAATTAGCGCAGAAATATCCGCTTCAAGCTATCCAGCGCAAAGTCATCAGAAACATTCACACAAGTTTCCAAGACAATGAATGGATCAACCAGCTCTTTGAGGATGAACCGACGGTACTCATGCATACAAAAGATGCGGAAGCTCGAGGCATTAAACAAGGAGACAAGGTTGTCGTATTCAATGACCGAGGAGAACATCCGACGATTGCTGTGGTGAATGACAATATTCGTCCCGGTGTTGTGTGCTTGGAAAACGGATGGTGGATGGGCCAGTTCGGCTTCAACTCTTCCTCTGTACTGACCAACGACACCGTGCAGATTCTTGGCACAGGAACTTCAATTTGCTCAACACTTGTCAACGTTAGAAAGGCCTGATCATGAAGAAAATGGGATTTTTATTTGATGCACGCCGTTGTAACGGTTGCAGAGCTTGTGCAGTTGCATGCAAGGAACAACACAATACTCCTGACGGTATTTGGCTTCGTCGGGTCAAAGAGACTCCGGATCAAATGGTCTGGTTCTCGCAATCCTGTAATCATTGCGAAAAACCGGCGTGCTTTGCTGTCTGTCCCGTAAAGGCTTACACCATTGAGCCGGATGGATTAATCGTCCAGGACCATTCCAAGTGCATCGGATGTCAGGCTTGTATTGCTGCCTGTCCGTTTGAGGCTCCGGTTTTCGATGAGAAGAGCAAAAAGGTCTTCAAGTGCGACGGCTGCATCCAGCTGTTGGCACAGGGCAAACATCCTGCCTGTGTACAGGCTTGCACACAGGGTGCACTCCAATTTGGTCCGATTGAAGAACTTAGGAAGAAATATCCTGAAGCTGTCGTTGCCGGATTCGAATGGGCCGCGAAGAATTTCGGATATGCAAGTCCGAAAGAAACCGGTCCGAGACTTGTGATCGTTCCGCTTAACTAATTAGGTCAGGAACTTAACGATTGCGCCCCGGGTTTTTCTGAGAACCCCGGGGCGTTTTCAAGCGGATTGGATCGGATAGTTCGGATGTCGAAGCGTTAGCGTCTTATTCGCTTAATTTGTTCAGTCTTTCTAACGCTAAGTAGCTAAAGAAAGCACCTGCAGGAATCAGTACTTTGTCATTGAAATCAAAGTAAGGGCTATGCAGAGCCTCTTTGTGCTCAGCGTCTTTTACCCCAATAAAGAAGAAGCAGCCGGGCAGAACTTTTTGGTAAGAACTGAAGTCCTCACTAATCATATAAGGCTCGGCAAGTTCAATGACATTTTCAGTACCGAAACAGCGGTCTGCGGCTTCCTTTGCCTCTTTTGTAAGCTCGGGGTCGTTATTGACAGCGGAAACACGGCGTTCATAGACAGTTTCTGCTTTGATGCCGTAGGCCGCGGCGATGCCTTGAGAGCGCCGTGTCAGCTCTTCCTCAATTGTGTCTCGAATAGACTCGTCAAAGGTTCGAACCGTGCCGATCATTTTGACGGAGTCAGAAATGATGTTGTAAGCGCGTGATCCCTCGGTATTGAAACTGCAGACAGAAACAACGGCGGATTTAAGCGGATCCAATGTGCGCGAAACCAAGTGCTGAAGAGCGTTATAAATTTCTGTGGCTACCGGCAGCGGGTCCTTGCCAAAATTCGGACGTGCGCCGTGTGTCCCTACTCCGACGACGCGGATAGAAAACAGGTCGCAGGCCGCCATGGTCGGACCAGCTTTAAAAGCAATCGTTCCGACATCAAGGGAGGGTTCGTTGTGTGCGCCGTAAATCTCTTTAACGTCGTATTTTTGGAAGATACCAGAGTCGATGACGCTTTGTGCACCGGCGACATTTTCTTCGTCGGCCTGGAAGACGCAGAGAATGCGGCCGGGGAAGTCACGATACTTGGCTAAATAGATGATTGCAGCAATCAGCCAAGTTTGATGGCCATCGTGCCCGCAAGAGTGGGCGCTGCCGTTTTGGGAAGCCCAAGCACACCCGGATTTTTCTTCAATCGGTAGGGCGTCGATATCGGCTCTCAGCGCAACGGTTGCACCGGGTCTGTTTCCCTCGATTAAGAGAAATCCGCTTCCCGGGGAAGTTTCGGTATCTAAACCAGGAATGCCGAACTCTTCAAGAGTGGATTTGATGCGGGCAAGAGTGTCTTGTGTGTTGAAACCGACTTCCGGATTTTCGTGGACGGTTTTGCGGAAGGAGATCAAACGAGATTCGTACTGTTGAAGCTCCTGACGAATGCTTTCAAGATCTATCGTGTTTTTCATTTCCAGCTAATTTAGCCAATCAAATAAATCGACATTCTCGGAAGGTAGGGGCCGATAGTCAAGAGCCGAAGAGCATTAGGATTAAGGACTAAGTACTGCATCATGAATATTTCGTCCTAAATACTGGGGCGGTGCAGTTTTTTTGCGAAGTTTGTCCCAAGAAAGTTTTTTCAGAAGAGGCTCGGTAAAGGAGCAGAAGGCTCGAAAGCAGACCGATTTTTCGACTAAAACTAATCGAAAATACTCATTCACTTGTTGTTACGAAAAAGAAATTCTTCGATTCTCAAAAGATAAAATCAAAATCGAAGAAAAACTTTGTTGCCCTGAGCCTGATGGGGACGAGCCTTTGCATTGGATCGTAGTCGGCTCACCCAAGAAGTTTTTCCTCCTTTATAAGCTTTTGCTTGTGAGGAAATTAAAACAAACCTACAAATCTCAAATACAGGAGGGCGCCTAAGAGCGCACCAGAACAATGTTTACTTCGATGTATTGGTATCTTTTTATCTGCCTTTTATTCTTCGGAATAGGAGACTTCCTTGGCGTGGTGACCAAAGCCAAGGTCTCTGCAGTGTTCGTGAGCTTAATGCTCTTCTTAATCGCCTTTATGGCCGGCTGGATTCCTCCCGACGTTATTAAGAAGGCAGGCTTGGACCAAATTGCTAAATGGTCTGTGATTTTGCTCGTCTTCTCCATGGGTACGACAATCAATATGCGCGAACTGATCGCAGAATGGCGTACAGTGGTTACCGCTCTCTTGGCGATGGGCGTCATTATGCTCGGCGCATTTTTGATGATGCCGTTCATCGGATACGAAAACACCATGGTCAGCGTACCTATCGTGACCGGCGGTATCGTAGCCACTCAGATCATGACCAGCGGAGCTATGGAACATGGCTTTGCCCTGGCAGCTGCATTAGGTACGATTGTTTTCGCAGTGCAGAAGTTCATCGGTACTCCGTTAGCCAGCTACTTCGGTCTGAAAGAAGCTCGTTTCTTAATCGATGAATACCGCAAAACCGGTGTCGTACCTCAAGATACTTATGCGCCTAAAAAAGAACCGGCAGCGGGTCCTACATTCTTTGAGGGGCACAAGAAGTATTACGGCCAGTTCACTTGTTTAGCCATTACAGCGCTTTTCTCCTGGATCGCCTTTGTGATTGGCAAATGGACAGGCCTTTCCGCAACAATTTGGGCTTTGATTTTGGGAGCAGCTGTCGGAAGTACCGGTTATCTGCCTCGCAATATTCTGAAGCATGCCAATGCCGGCGGCTTACTGAACTGCGCTGTTTTCTGCGCCATCATTCCGTCGCTTGCCTCAATTAAGCCGGAAAATCTCCTGACCCTGTCTTACTCGATCTGCGTGATCTTCGCGATTTCGATCTTCTGCATCATCGTTTTCTTCAAATACCTTCCCTTGTGGAAGATCATCGGTTCCAAGAACGTTGCCGTCGGCGTCGCTGCCTGCCAGTTAATCGGTTTCCCGGCTACTTACTTGGTCGTTAATGAAATCATTAACGCCGTTGCCGAAACCGAGGAAGAAAAGAAGATTATTCATGAACGCTTAATGGCGAAGTACCTCGTTGCAGGCTTCGTGACCGTGACAACGTTCTCCGTGATCGTTGCCGGTATCTTCGTGAAGTTCATCTAATCCCGATTTCAAGGTTAGGAAATAAAACATGATTAAATTTGATCCTCAAAATTATCCCTATCCGTCCAAACGTAACGTGGTTTATGCCCGCAACGGCATGTGCAACGCAGGCAACCCGCATGCAGCTTCCGCCGGACTTCAGACACTTTTGAAGGGCGGCAATGCAGTTGACGCGGCTGTCGCAATGGCCAGCGCTATGCCGGTGGTTGAACCGACCGGCAACGGTTTAGGCGCCGACTGCTTCGTGATCCTTTGGTATGAAGGGAAAATGTACGGCCTGAACGCCTCAGGCCCGGCTCCTAAGTCTCTTTCTGTTGCTGCCTTAAAAGACAGAGGATTCGAAAAGATCCCTTCCTACGGTGTCGAACCTATTGATGTTCCGGGTGCGGTTGCCGGCTGGATGACGCTTCATGAACGATTCGGCAAACTTCCTTTGGAAGAAGTAATGGCTCTTGCCATTCGCTACGCCGAAGAAGGCTATCCGGTGACCCCGAATATTTCCCGTCTCTGGCAGGAAGCTTTCGAAAACTATTCCAAATATCGTGATCGTCCGGAATTCCAGGGCTGGTTCGATACATTCGCTCCCAACAACACTTGGCTCAAACCCGGCGAGATGTTCCGCTGCCCGGATATGGCTAAGACATTGAAAGAAATCGCTGCTACCAAGGGCGAATCTTTCTATCGCGGTGCCATTGCTGAAAAGATTGATGCCTTTTTCAAGAAGCACAACGGCTTCTTAACCAAGGAAGACTTAGCTGCATTTAAACCCGAATGGGTAGATCCGATTAGCGTGAACTACCACGGTGTGGATGTTTGGGAGCTGCCGCCTAACGGGCACGGTATTACTGTGCTGATGGCTCTGCAGATTCTCAAAGATATGAAGCTTGGTGAAAGGGATTGCGTCGACACAATGCACAAGCAGATCGAGGCCATGAAACTCGCCATGGTGGATACGGCTCAATACGTTGCAGAGCCTTCCTACATGAAAGTTTCCGTCGATCAGCTCCTCAGCGAAAAATACGCTGCCAAACGCCGCGCTTTGATTAACGATCAGGCCATCATGCCGGAACCGGGTGAACCAGGATGCCCGTCCACCGTTTACTTCTGCTGTGCAGACGGTGAAGGCAATATGGTCAGCTTCATTCAGTCCAATTTCCGCGGGTTCGGATCCGGCATTGTCGTTCCCGGCACTGGTATTTCTTTGAATGACCGTGCAGAGAATTTCAAGTTTGATGAAAACCACGCCAATGCACTGGCCGGCGGCAAACGTCCGTACCACACTATCATTCCGGGATTTCTGACCCAGGATGGGAAACCGTTAGGACCGTTCGGCATTATGGGCGGATGGATGCAACCGCAGGCGCACGTTCAGGTTGTCATGAATATGATTGACTGGCACCTGAATCCACAGCAGGCGTTGGATGCTCCGCGCTGGCAATGGGTCGGCGGCAAGAAAGTAGAGGTGGAACAAGAAACACCGAACTACATCATTCGCCAGCTTCAGCGTATGGGACATCAAATCATTGTCCAGCCTGATCCGTACCATATGGGTCGCGGCCAGGTCATTCTTCGAGATGAAAACGGCGTGCTTTGCGGCGCAACCGAGAAGCGTACCGACGGACAGATTATGTCCTACTAATTAGCAACGGTCTCGATGCAAGGGCGTCGAGACCCACTGTTCGAAATCCGGTTCTGTTTAAAGGCCGGATTTTCTGTTTGGAGCTAGATAATCAATTTAACGTGGCCGTGTGCGTTTAAGCGGTAACGGCGTTCGGTTCCGTCCGACAAGTTGGAAACCTTGAAAACATAGGCCTCAGGATCTGTCGCTTCAGGCAGCTGCTGAAGGGCTTTTTCAATTGCGGCTTCGATCGAGCGGACGCCGGAGACTTTAACGGTTCCGATGACATCCCCGTTTTCTTTGAAAACTTCCACTTGATCGATACTTTCAAAATCTAATCTATTGTTTGGCATGACTCTCTCCCAGCCGAGTATTAATTAGGAGGATTATCCCGCTCGGCGGGCAACATTCTGATTAATCTAACCAAATGTGAGCAGAAGCCTGGCCAATCGAATGACTCATCGGGCTTCTTTTTGCTTTGGTAAAATCACCAGTAGTTCCCTTGCTTGGATAGACGATGGAAAAGGCGCTGAAACTTCTTCCCTTAGGTACTTCGGATTTTGAAAATCTGCGGCATCGGGATCAAATTTATGTGGATAAAACCGACATGATTTGCGAGTTAGCGTCGGTTCCCGGGAAATTCTTTTTCGCCAGGCCAAGACGTTTTGGTAAGTCTCTCCTGCTATCTACTTTTGAGTCTTTATTTCGAGACGGATTGAAAAATTTTCAAGGCCTCAAAATAGAGCAACTTTGGACGGATAAGAGCACATATAAAGTTATTAAGCTGGACTTTTCTCGGGTTAAACCGGAAGGGACTTTTGAGGATTTTTGTCAATATTTTGATAATTATCTAGAAGCGCAATTCAGTCTTATTGGTTTTAAGAAAGAAGATAACGGCCTGTTTCTCAGCAATCAAATCGAAATCTTCCTTGCAGGGCTCTCTAGTTCCTCACTCGTTCTGTTAATCGATGAATATGATGCACCGTTAACAGCGTGTCTTGATAATAAAGAGTTTTTTGAACGGGTAAGGAATTATTTATCAAGGTTTTATGGAATCCTGAAAGCAAACGATCGGGTTCTTCGGTTTTTGTTTATTACAGGCATTACGAAGTTCAATAAAACCAGTATTTTTTCCGAACTAAACAATCTCAGTGATGTCTCTTTGAGCCCGAGATTCGGGACGCTCCTAGGCTATACGCACGAAGAGGTGGAAACTTATTTTGATGGGTATTTGACCCAGTCAGCTTCAGTTCTGAGTGTCTCCCGTGATGAGCTGCTAAGGTCCCTTACAAAGCAATATGACGGTTTTTGTTTCGAGAGAACAACAACGAAGAAGGTTTTTGCTCCCTGGTCTTTATTGAAATTCTTCTCGGAACCGGAAGTCGGCCTTCTTGATTATTGGTTTGAAAGCGGCGGAAGGCCCGCTGCGCTAGTTCAGTATCTTAAGTCTCACACCTTACGGGACCCGGAGGAATATGGGAAGGAAAAGTCAATTGCGTTGAATTTGTTAACCGGTTCGGCTAATGTCAACACCTTATCCGACATTGGGCTTCTGACACAGGCTGGATATTTGACGCTCAAAAGAGTCGTTGGCTTAACCGCTTTTGTTGCTTATCCTAACGCTGAAGTGGCTGCAGCAATGGCGCAGCTCTACAGCGAAAGGTTATTACAAGGACAGACCCTGGAGCAGGTCGGAGCAGACAATGTAGCCCTTCGCTTAGCCGAAGAAGATCCCGAAGGCGTGGTCCATCTCTTTAATCGCATTTTCACTTCCATAGATTATCAAAACTATCCGGTAAGAGATGAGGCCACTGTTCGCGCCTTTATTCAAATTTTTCTTTCCGGTGCCGGATTTTCTCCACATATCGAAGTCCACAACAGTCAAGGCAGAAGCGACTTGGAAGTGACGGTTCAAAACAGACATTTTGTATTTGAGTTCAAGGTTGCCAGAAAGGAGGAATCTTCAGAAGAAAAACTGGAAGAAGGTTTGAAACAAATGCGGAAACGCAGCTATGGACTACAGCATGCCGATCAAGAGCAGTTACGCATGGTGTTGGTTTTCTCAATTCCGAAGCGTAAATTTGATAAGTGGAGCGTAGTTAATCCGGAAAATTAATTTTCTAATTGCTGTTGACTTCCGTGCTCAAAGACTTCAAGTCTTCCAATAAAAAAGCCGCCGGACTAAACCGACGGCCTAGAACTTAAAAACCTGATTGCTTATTGTTCAGAAGCAGCTCCTTCACCTGCAATTCTTCCGAATGTGAAGATATCTGCAATAGCATTTCCGCCGATACGGTTGCTTCCGTGGATACCGCCTGTGACTTCCCCGGCTGCATACAGACCCGGAATCACATTTCCGTCGCGGTCAAGTACTTGAGCCTTCGTATTGATCTTGGCGCCCCCCATTGTGTGATGGCGGCACATTCCAATCGGACCCGCATAGAAGGGAGCCTTGACGATCTTGTGGCTCAGCATAATCGGAGTGCGGCCGAGAGGATCTTTCTTCGAATCAACCATGGCGTTGTATTCATTGATCGTTGCGACCATAACTTCCGGCGGTACTTTGATGAGTTTTGCGAGTTCTTCAATCGTGTCTGCTTTGAACAGGGTGCCGTTTTCCAGGGCACGATGGTTCATTTCGTTGTAATACTCATTGTTCTTATCAAATCCGTCTGTATCGCAAACAGGGAAGACCGTCTGGTCGGTTTGTGCCAAAGTGGCGTCACGAATTACGTCGCGGCGAGCATCTTCAGCAACATATCTCTTGCCTTCCTTGTTGAGGAAGATGGTGTATTCGATAGCTTGGAAGATATCGGCTGTGTGCTTGTAGCCGGGGGCTGTCCAAGGAATGCACTGGATGTAATCCAAACCGACGGCTAAACCGCCGATGCCCTGGATACATTTGAGCACTTCACCGGTAGAGCCTGGCTGGTTCGTCGTGTTGAGTTTTGTCAGACGCGGGTCAAAGTACGAGCACATTGTCGGGTTTGCAGCGAAGCCGCCTGCTGCGGCAACGACAGCCTTGTTGGCTTTCCAAAACTCCTTTTTGCCGTCTTTGAGTTCAACTTCAACACCCAAGACACGGCCGGAGTCCGGTTTTTCACGAATGATTCCGACGACTTTGTGGTTAGTCAAAACCGGAAGACCAATCTTGTTGGCGTAGTTCATGCAAGCTTTGATGTAGTCTCCGCCGCTCTGACCCACAGGATTGCGGCAGCGTGGCCACAGACCGCCATAGATCTGGTAGATGCCTGGTTTGAACTGAACGCCGACTTTCTTAAGCCATTCGACGCTCTGAGGAACGTTTTCGCACAATGTGGCGACGAGAGCAGGGTCGGCACGGTAATCGCCCGCAGCCATCGTTTGTTTGGTATGGAGCTGAGGAGAATCCTCAATGCCTGCTTTCTTGTAATCTGCTTCTACAGCTGCATTTAAGCCGCCTCCGCTAACCATAGTATTGCCGCCTGGAATGGAAAGTTTTTCCAAAACGACAGCATTTGCGCCTTTTTCCTTAGCGACTATGCCTGCAGAAAGGCCGGCACCGCCGGAGCCGATGACAATGATGTCATAGGTTTTATCCCAAGTGGTGGGTGTCGAGCAAGGATTGGCTGCATGAGCAAATGTGGAAATGGAGGCGGCAGCAGAGGCTGCACCCCCAACAAGAAATGATCTTCTGTTGAGTGTCATCCTGTTCTCCTTGGAAGTAGGTGATTTCAGTTTACGCTTTCGTACAAAAGAGACAATTAGGGTTAAGTCCCTTGTGTGCTAACGAGTTTTGTTATTCATTTTTTGAACAAAAATAAATAATTAAGAAAGTTTTTAGACTAATTTTCATTTGCCGATGAAATTACCCCATTATTTCCTTCTGTTTTTCTTCAATAAAGAAAAAAGAGGTGTGTTTTCAAAATCAACTCGTTAAATCCCCCTAATTTTCTTCTTAGAACTAGAGAAAAATACGGAGACTTCAGATTTTCTAGTCAGTTCTAAAATGATCGAGCTGTCAATTTCATTGTTTCTACAAAAAAATAAAGGCTCAAATGTCCAAGGCGCTCCACATTCATCCCAAAGACAATACGGCAGTCTGTACCTCAGAAGTCAAAGCCGGAGAAGAAGTCGAAATCATTGATTCCGACGGTTCTAGAAGTTTTATCAAAGCAGAAAGTTCGATTCCTTTCTGCAACAAGATTGCTTTGACCGATATCCAGGAAGGCGAAGAGGTTTTCAAGTACGGTGAAGTTATCGGCAAAGCGACTGTGTTTATTCCTAAGGGAACGCTGGTAAATCATCTCAATATCGCGAGCCAGCCGCGTTCCTATGCTGATGAGTACGTCATAGAAGGAGAACAAAAATGAAATTTCTAGGATTCAAACGCAAAGACGGCTCTGTTGGTGTGCGTAATCACGTTCTCATTCTTCCTTCCTGCGCGTGCGCTTCAGAAACTTGCCGCGTAGTTGCCTCTCAAGTCTTAGGTACTAAAAACGTCATCATTAATGTCGGCTGCTCTGATGTCACTGCCAATACAGAAATGACACAGCGGGTGCTGACAGGATTTGCGCTTAACGCGAACGTTTTCGGCGTTGTCGTCATCGGACTTGGCTGTGAGACGGTTGGCCATAAAGAGCTGGCAGATAAAATTCGCAAGTTGTCTGATAAGCCTGTCGTTTCTTTCGGAATCCAAGAAGAAGGCGGAACGATCAAAACAGCAGCTCTTGCCGTTGAAGCGGCCCGCAAAATGGTTGAAGAGGCAAGCAAGCAGCAAAAAGTAGAGTGCGATGCTTCTGATTTATTTGTTGCCATTGAATGCGGCGGTTCAGACGCAACCAGCGGGATCGCCTCGAATCCCGCGGTCGGAAATATGGCCGACAGAATCTATGACTTAGGCGGCACGACGATGATGAGCGAAACCGTGGAATTTATCGGTGCCGAGCACGTTCTTGCGAAGCGCGGCGAAACACCGGAAATTCACGATCAGATTATTCGCATCTGCGAAGACTACGAAAAGCATCTTGCGCTTGCCGGACAAGATTGTCGCACCGGTCATCCGACACCCTGCAACAAAGTCGGAGGCTTGTCGACGATCGAAGAAAAAAGTCTCGGCTGTATTCACAAGGGTGGAACACGTCCGGTATCCGAGGTCCTTCAGGAAGCGGCTAGGCCCACTAAGAAAGGCGCACTCATTATGGATACGCCGGGATATGACATTTCTTCCGTTACGAGCATGGTCGCCGGAGGTGCAACGATTGTTGTTTTTACAACCGGTCGCGGTACACCGACGGGACATGCTTTAGCGCCTGTGATTAAGGTTACCGGTAATCCGTTAACGGCCGAGCGGATGAAGGACAATATGGATATTGATGTTTCCGGTATTTTGGAGGGAGAAGAAACGATTAACCAGGCCGGGGAGAGAATCCTGAAAGAAGTGTTGGAAGTCGCCGGCGGCAAGGTAACAAAAGCAGAGGCTTTAGGCTTTTCTGATATCGCTGTTGATCATGTTTGCCGTTATATCTAATTTTGCAAAAAACATGGACGACTAAAAAATGCGCCCGGCAAGTTGCCGGGCGTCTGATTAGTAAATGAGGTTATTGATTGACAGTTTCAGGCTGATCCCAGACTTTGATTTCCGACAGTTTTCCTGTGTATTTAGTTACGCTGACAAGACCTGAAGAGGCAACATTGCCGCAAGCTAAATCAGATGTAGGAATATCCATAGTCAATGTATTGGAGTTGCCATGAATGTCCAATAAAGTGCCGTCAGTCATCTTGACGGGCTCATACCAGGCACCGTGATGAACAACAACCGTGTCTTTTCTGATTCTGTCCGTGACATAAGCACCGGCTAGTAGCGCACCGCGGTCATTTTTAACCAGAACGATATCTCCGTCTTCAATACCGAGTGATTTTGCGTTTTCCGGATTGATCCAGATCGGTTCGCGCTTCAAAATATTTGCAAAATCATGGCTGGAAGTACCGTCAAGCTGGCTGTGCATACGATAGCGACTCTTACAGGCCATATATGCAAGCGGATATTTCTTGTTAGGTGTATTGAGGCCCTCGGTCGGCTCTAAATAACTCGGATGACCTAAACAGCTCTTGTAACCGTAACTTGCTATCTTGGGACTGTAAATCTGAATTAAGCCGCTTTCCGTACCAAGAGAATTTCTCTTCGGGTTCTTGCGGAAATTAGCGAATGCAACATAGTCTCTTTCCTGCGGACGCACGTCATAGAGGAAGTAGCCTTTCTTCCAGAAGTTTTCAAAGGATGGCAGCTTGACTCCCATCTGTGCTCCGAACTTCCTGGACTGCTCGTAAATGAACTTAATCCAATCCATTTCGCTTCTTCCCTCTGTGAATTGGTCTCCGCACCCCATTCGTTTGGCTAATTCACTGAAGATCCAATAGTCGGGCTTAGATTCATATTGAGGCTCGATTGCCTGCTGCATCGCAACGATACCGTCATTGGAATAAGTTCCGATATTGGTAATATCGTTATGTTCGAACTGGGTTGCAGCGGGTAAGACAATGTCCGCATGGCGAGCAGTAGCAGTCCAGCACGTGTCTGTTACTACGACAGTCTCAGGAATCTTCCATGCTTCCAGCAGTTGATTTGTCGAAGGCTGATGAGCGAAGGGGTTGCCGCCGGCCCACATTACCATCTTAACTTCAGGATAAGTGACCTTTGTTCCGTTGAAGTCGATCGTTTTTCCTGGATGCAGGAAGCAGTCTACAAAGCGGGCGACAGGGATTACCTTGCTGCCTTTCCAGGCCTTGTTGTAAGGAAGGACAGGTTCGACCGAAGCAGGCACGCCTCCGACAAAAGGACCGTAAGCAGCAGGGGATCCTCCGCTTGAATATTGATAATTTGTCCCTATCCCGCCTCCAGGCAATCCGATCTGCCCTAAGGCTGATGCTAAGGCAAAACCCATCCAATGGGGCTGTTCGCCGTATTGAATGCGCTGAATCCCCCAGCCCATCATGATCATAGTGCGGTTTTCTTGAAGCTCGTGTGCTAAAGATTTGATTCTTGATTCAGGGACACCTGTCACTTTGGATGCCCAAGCAGGAGTTTTCTCAATACCGTCAGTTTTACCCATTACGTACGCATTGAATTCTTTCCAACCGGAGGTGTACTTATTGATGAAGTTGTGATCACATTTCCCGGTCTTTTCCAGCTCGTGGATCATGCCTAGCATCAATGCACAGTCAGTACCCGGAATCGGTGCAATCCATTCACTGTTGAGATATTCTGCGGTGTCTGTAGCAATAGGGTTGATGGAGATGGTTTTGATGCCGGAATCTTTGAGGGCTCTAAAGTAACCGGCAGCGTTATGCAGAGTAGTTACCCAATCAATATCATTTGTGACGAGGGGGTCTGCTCCCCAAAGGACAACACGTTTACTGTTTTTAAGAACATTATCCCAGCTCGTGGAGGTGGGGTCCGACATGCCGACCACATAGGGCAAGATACGGCCAATGGCTGCCGTTGAATAGCTGTTAGTGGTTTGGATGAATCCGCCGCAAAGGTTGAGTAAGCGCTGCTGCAAATTTATGGCCGCATTGACCTTACCGCTGGACATCCAACCGTAAGAACGACCGAACATCGCGCTCGGGCCGAAATCAGCGTAAATACGTTTCAGCTCATTGGCGACCAAATCTAACGCTTGATCCCACGAAACTCTTACCCAGCGGTCAGTGCCGCGTTTTTCTCGAGAGGCGGGACCATCTTTTAAGTAACTTTCCCTGACCATCGGATAATGGATTCTTGAGGCAGAATAAGGCAAATTGCAAAGACCGTTAATATTCTGAGAAGGCGCGTAGTCGTACTCAAACGGGTGAAGTGCCACCATTTTTCCGCCGCGAACCTGAGGACGGACGATGCCCCAGTGACATGCCGTAATGCATGATCCTTCGTTTAGCGGAGATTTTCCGAGAGAGAAAGTCTCTGTTAGGCTAAGGTCAGGAAGCGGCTCCGGCAATGCTGGGTATTTGGCAGCGCTTTTAGCTCCAGCAGGATAATCTTTAAATTTTTCTGAAACATTGGGTTTTTCTTGTGCCGACACAGTGTTGGAAAGGGCTGCGGCACCTGAAGCCGCGGCTACGGCAAGAAAAGAACGTCTAGAAATAGAAGTCATAAATTGTGTCCTCTAAAGGGAGAGGTCTCATTTTTTGGGGAGAGACTTCCGTAAATGATAAAGATTCTTAAGAGTTGTCTGATATTTCTCTGGATACGGAATTTGGCGAGCTCTTAGGTTTCACAAGAGGTGAGGTAGAGGAATATTTTTACCCGTATTTGGAGGCTGCTTCTCAAGTCTTGAATTTGCCAGTTTCAGAACTTTTAAAGAAGGTAATTAAGCAATATGGCGGATTTTGCTTTGAAAGAATGGCAACAGAAAAAGTTTTAGCTCCGTGGTCCTTTCTCAATTTCTTAGCATCGCCAAGGATTGACCTCTTGGATTATTGGTTCGAAAGCGGTGGTAAAGCTTCTGCTCTCATGGATAGTTTGAAGTCGGACTCTATGAGGGATCCGGAAGAATACGGAAGAGATAAATTCGTTTCCTTGTCATCATTGTCCGGAAGTTCCAGTCTGGAATCTTTGTCTGACTTAGCACTTCTTACCCAGACAGGCTACTTAACCATCAAAGCGGTCAAGTATGGAGATACCGTTTTTCTAGATTATCCAAATCTTGAAGTAAAGAAGTCTATGGGGCAACTGTACGTAGAGCACCTCTTGACAGGTAGAAGCGCAGGACAAGTTGGAGCTGGTCCAATTGTTCAAGTTTTGTCGGAAGAATCAGCCGAGGCGCTTGTCCATATCTTTAATCGTCTTTTTGCAACAATTGATTATCAGCGATATCCGGTAAGAGATGAAGCCTCTGTCAGAGCATTTACTCAAGTTTATTTAGCAGATGCTGGATTAGAGCCAAAAGTAGAGCACCATACCGCTCACGGGCGCAGTGATTTGGAAGTGAAAGTTAACAACAGGCATTGGATCCTAGAATTTAAGGTTTCTCGGGATCAAGACGACCTAGATAAAAAACTCGGAGAAGCTGGCGAACAACTGAAACTTAAGGGATATGGTAACGATTCTTCATCAGGAAATCTGATCAAAGTTGCCTTAGTTTTCTCCCTAGAAGAACGAAAGTTCGTCCGATGGAAAGAAGTTTAATTGCTACGAAAACGTCCCCAAAATTCTTAGGATCGGAACGTTAGTGGCCCTTTTAGTTTTGTAACGCTAATAGGCGAGGTACTCAGAGTCTTCGATCCTAGGAAAAGACGGTTCCGCCCGAGATAATGGTTAAGTGAAATACTTTTCTATCCGATTCTTGGAGGCTTAGATGGAAGAGATGGATGTTTTAGAGATTGAGATAGACAAGGAATTGAAGGAACAAGCCGAAGCTTTACTTCAGAAAATAGGAATGGATTTGGAAACGGCGATAATACTGTTCATCGAAGAATGCGTTCGAATACATGGTCTCCCGTTTGAACTCAATGATCCTTTAACGAATGCCGCGGAATTCCCCTTGCGTGAGCGAGGGGATGGATAGCGGGCGAACCGGCAAGGTTCGAGTGATAGAATGGCCTCGTGAGGCCTGCCGGCCCCTCACAATCCACTTTTTTCCGGCTAAAAGAATTCGGGAATGAACGGTTCAAAAACTGTTCTGACTCGATGAGGGCGTATTTGTGAACACGCCCACGCTTATTCGTACTCCTTAGGGAGAACGCAAGCCGTTAGAATTTGGGGTTCGCCCCAAAGAAGCCGCAGTCGTAAGCCTGCGGTAGTTCACTTGGCGTCAAACCTCAAGTACTTGCAAAAGACCATTCAGGAATTGAATGAAGGAAAAAGGAGGGCTGAAAAAGAACTTATTGAGGATTAAGTTCCAGAAAGTGTCATCTCAGATGTTGGAGTTAGAGGAAAGAGTTCAATCTCTTTGTCAGAGCTTTCCTCTAATAGATACCCATGAGGCCATTTTGACTGTAACCGAAAAGCGGCCAGTGCGCCTAAAAATTGAAATCGTCAAATTGTTTATGCAAAGCATTTTTGGCATAATTCACTTCTTATCTGACCATTCATAGCTTTCGGTATTTTGATGAAATTAAGAAGTTTGCTCAGTCAGGCCGTTGTCTCAGGCCTTTTGTTTTTTCAGCTCCTTTCTGTTTCGGCCTCAGATCTAACCTCTGATATCCAAGAAGTGATCAAAGGTAAAAATGCCCAAGTAGGCGTTGCCGTCCTCTACAAAGATGATGCAGTCACCGTGAATAACGAGGATCAATATCCTTTAATGAGCGTTTTCAAATTCCATATCGCTCTTGCTGTTCTAAAGAAAATGGAGCAGGAAGGAATACCGTTAACTGCTCTTGTTACGCTCGGACCCTCGGACATCGACACGAAGACTTGGAGCCCGATGTACAAAAAATACAAGTCCAAGGAAATCACTTTGTCTTACGGCGACTTGATCAACTACATGGTCTCCCAGAGTGATAACAACGCTTGTAACTGGCTGATCAATTTCGTAGGCGGAATTCAAAATGTGAATGCATTCATTAAGGACTTGGGTATTGATCAAATCCAGCTGATCGAAACCGAAAAGTCCATGGAGCAGGACATTAGAAAAAGTTACAACAACTGGTCAACGCCGTTATCTGTTGCTCAGCTCTTAAGAAAGGTCTACACAGAAAAGGTCCTTTCTGATGAGTATTTCGCTTTCTTAGAAAAGGCTATGCTGGCTTCGGCCTCAGGTAAAGACAAGTTCAGAGCAGGCTTCCCGAAAGAAGTGGAAGTCGGCCATAAGACCGGAATGTCGTACAGAACTCTGGAAGGCATCAGAATGTGTGATGCAGACGTGGGCGTTATCTATATGCCTGGAGGCGAGAAATGCTATCTGGCAGTTCTGGTTAAAGACTCGAAAGAATCCGACGCTGAAAATGCAAAGATCATGGCTGATATCGCGAAGAAGGTTTACGAGCATTACACGGAAAACTCAGCCAAGGCTGCAGCTCCGGGTAAATGATCTCTTTAACCTTAAGTTGAAATTTAGGCGATTAAGAGGATACGCCCGAAACGAGGTTCAATAGGATTGATGTGGACAAAATCCTACGGTTTGTAAAACTCGTTTAGTAAAACCCGCATACAACCTAAATCCAATTCACAAGAATTTCGTCGTTTATTAGTTAGTTAATAAACATGACTGTTAAAGGACGCTCAATTGCTTTAAACGGGTAGCGAAAGTCGCGGCGTTCGTAATCCCCAAACTTTGAGCGAAGAGAAAACATACGAATTTGACAGGTCGGTGCTAACGCCTTCCTGCCAAAATTCTCTTTTACCTAATGAAAACCTAAATAATCAAATCGGCTTTCTCTTCAGCAGTGAATTACTTGCCGGCAAGATTGTTTTTCTTGAGCCAATTCTCAATTAAATGGGCTAATTGCTGGTTGTTCTTCTCAGCCATTAAGAAGTGAGAGTTTCCGTGAATGCCGATTTCCGGTAAGTGGATAAGCTCAGCATGACCGCCGTGATCATTAACGGCTTTGACAAATTTTCTAGCCATCTCCAACTCGCTGCGCCACTTATCAGGACCAGCGGCTTCGCTAGGCTGATCAGGAATGTAGTCGCCGTAGATCAGCAGGATAGGAATCTTAGTCAGTTTCTTAAAGTTCTGAAGTGAAACGCCCTCAGCAGCTCCGCCAAGAATGGCTACTTTTGTTTTTTCCTGAGTCGGAACTTGACCTTCTGGGAAGAGGAAAGGCGTTCCGCCCGGCTCTAAAGCTACGATCGCTTTAACGTTTTTTGTGTAAAAAGGCGTCCGCCAGCCGATCGTGCCGCCCATGGAATGTGTCATGAGAATGGAAGGACCGATCTTGTCAAAGAGTTTGGCAAGACTTTTAGCGTTGACGTTGTTGTCCAAAGGACCGGAATACGGATTCCAAGAACGCTGGAAAGCTTCAACGGCTTCAGGCGTATTAGGAAATTGAGAGTTCTTGAAAACGCCTTTCTTATCTCCGACTCTGCTCAAACGGAAAAACGTCTGATCCTGATACAACGGATTTCCGCTCCAGGTATTGTTGCCGTTATCTTCAACAGTGGAGAGGCCGGCTTCGCCCATACGAGGCTGGTCGATTAAGTAAACGCTGTAATGTTTCTTGAGTAAGATGTTCTGGAAACCGTCTCTTCCGTCAGGCGTACTCTCCCAAGTTCTTTTGGTTTGATCTCCGCCGTGCTGAAAGACGATTGGGTACTTATTTGGATTAACCGGAATTTGATAAAAGACATAGGCGTGATCCCCGTAAGCCTTTTGTCCTTCCGGACTTAGAAAATGGTCTTCTGAGAAGGTTCCGGGTTTCTGAACTACGGAACCTCCGATTGCGAAACTGCCCTGTGTCTCAAGTTCGAGCGGTGCAGCGACAGCTGCCGCACTGAGGATTAAGCCGGAGAGTGCAACGCATAAAGATTTCTTGATCATATCCGCCTCGTTAATCAAAATTGGAAAAGTTGAGTTAGGTACTGAACTAATGGCATGGAGACAATGGCAACCAATGTTGTCAGAGTGGCGCCTTGCAAAGAAACGTCATAAGCCTTCGGATTTAATAGCTGAGCCAAAAGCGGTGTGCCGGCGCCGGCAGGTGTGGCAACTGCAGCCAGTAAGACACCGAAGAAAATCGGATTGTCCACAAACGGACGCATAATCAGGAGAATGATGATCGGAATAATGACCATCTTGAAGAGTGAATACAGCCAAATCTTCTTATTGGACAAACACTGCCTCCAGTTCATATCTGCAAGGAAAGAACCGATTAACAGCATAGACAAAGGAGCAGTCATACAGCCGAGCATCTTGATCGGCTCGGCAATGATTCTTGGAACCTGTATTCCAGTGAGATAAATAATGAGAGCAAGAACACAGGCAATGATGCCGGGATTCATAATTTTGCGAAGCGTATCCATGCTGAAAAACGATCCGCTGTTGCCGCCGCTCATCCAGTAGTAATCAAGTGAGAAGAAGAGCAGGTTATAAGGCAGAAGGAATGCAGTGATGTAAATCATCGCTTCATGACCGTACAACGAATACACCATCGGGATGCCCATCATGGAGATATTTGTGAATGTCGTCATGACAGTGACGGCTCCTCGCTCTTCTTTCTTGAAATTGAGCAGTCGGCCCAACATCATGCTTAGGACGATTAAGCAGGCGAGAGATGCCAGAACAATGGCAAAGGTATGACCTAACTGCGTTCCGCCGATTCGAGGCTCATTTCCTAAGACGCCTGTGAGAATAATGGCTGGCATTGCATAGTTGAAGACCAGTTGGGTCAGTGCCGGAATATTCGATGGATTGATGACTTGTTTTTTCCGAGCGTAGACGCCCACCAGAATCAGAATGGAAAAAATAAGCATTTGTTCCATTAACAGCATTTTCTAAACCAATCTTCTAAAGCTCTTTATCTTCAATGTTGGTACTTTATCTATAAGTAAAATACTTATTTGCCTAAAATTTTGGAGATGTGATCTAAAAATTTTTGTTTGACTTTTGGGTAACGATTTAGGCGAGCGGCTTTCAGCCTTAGTCGGTGTCTCCTTTGGAGTTTGTACAGAAGATCTTAATACTCACAATGGAACAGCCAACAGAATGATTGAGGAAAAGAAGAGGGCGGAAAGAAGAGAACAGGTCAAAGTCAAAGCTTCTTTCGGTTGTTCATTTCTGAAAGCAACAAACCGATAAGCGTTAATAGGATGCCTAACGCGGCGCGTATAGAAATGGTTTCGTGTAGAACTACGACAGAACAGAGAACGGT
>UMED01029780.1_pt1 | contig 24569 bp, 31 predicted proteins | sample 1964661 | NCBI WGS metagenome assembly UMED01 (sample SAMEA4836011, study PRJEB28245) | human gut metagenome | biome: gut microbiome; material: fecal sample | place: Denmark | collected 2008
AAAATGGAAAAATTTTAATTGTCGATCATGAAATATATGGAGATGAAGAGGAAGAAGATGACAATTATGAAAGTGATGTAGAAAATAGTAACGAGGACGCCGAAGATGTGTGTGATGATGAAGATTTTGAAGGAATTTATTTGTTAAATACATCATTAGAGAAGTTATGTGATTATTTATTGGCTTACAGAAGCTTCGTTGAAGAAAGGCTTTCTGATAATGCAAAAAATGATTGCAAAGAATATGAAAAACTTATTTTGCAGTTGAAAAAAACGCTAACTCAAATTGACGAAAACGCCATGGAGGATGATGGTTTTTGGGCTATGGAAATTAGCTCCCTTTGTGAAGATATATAACTTCCAGTTTGCTGAACTTAGAAAAAAGTATTAGAATTAAAATTGGTAAAAGGCATGACACAAGAACAATTTGTGAAAAAACTGATAGAAGAATTTCCAGAAAAGAAAACAGCATTTATATTACATAGCCAGCATTTTGATAAAGTGCTGGGGCATGTATTTTTTGCGGAAGAAATCAACGAGCCTCTTATCGAGCTTTTGACGAAAAATGAAAATTATAGTGAAATAAAAATGTATTGTACCTTTATTGAAAAAATGTGGCTTCAAGGTGATGATGCTGTAAAGAACATTGTCGAAGTTACAATTCTCGAAAGACTAACGGATAATCCGATCCTTTGGTTGCGGTTTGGACATTTTATTTCTGAGGAATTTAGAGAAACGATCAACAATGAGATCATTCCATGCTTTCAAACATGGCTTGATGTACCATTGTTATCCATATAATGGCATGTTTTCCAAAGCAATGCCTGCAAGCTGTATTTTGAAAAATCGGAAATTTGCGGGAGAGGGTTTATGTGCTACGAAGAACAAAATAGACTACCAAAAATGAATTTGCCTTTTGGAGCAACGCAAGCTGATTTCATACTCTGCAAAGGCATTATCGCAGAATACAAACAGCAAGATACAAATGGACTTGCTTTAGATTTGCTAAATACAGTTTATGCGATGGGTGGAGATTACTCTGAAAAAACTTTACGAGCCTTTGCAGAAGCATATCTTATAGATTAAAATAATTCCCATTTTTCGGGGCGTTAAGCCGGACGGAAAATCGGAATTGTAAAGCGGGAATGACATGGAACACTTAATAAGATATTGTGAGGTTGTATGTTTTATAGATGGTTTACAAACATTTATAATTTCTCCCTCAAAGTTTGATGATCTTCTAAAAGATAATGATCTTTTGAAATACATGAAAAAATCATATATCGATATAGTCTATTTCGTAAATGCAGCAAATACTGTTGCTACAAATACAATATATCTTGCGTTTGTGAAGCTTCCTACTAAAGCAGAAAGTTTTCAATGGATACCTCTACATTGCTATAAAAGCGAAAATCAATTTTTTCATGTTCATTATAGAAATACATGGATGTGCCGAGAGTGCAAGAGCATAATGAACAAACCAATCATCATGCCAATGGTTGAAACGGATACGGCTATTTACCATTGGTGCGAAAATAAATATCCTGATATTCCCCTGATTTTTCAAAAAGTAAAATGTCCAAAATGTGGTAGGCTGTTGCAAAATCATTTGATTATCATCGAGTAGCCAACTAAGAAAAAGGCTGCCTTGTTTCGGATTAAGGAGGTAGAATACATGGTTATGGAGTTCGGACAATATAAGATTGACGTTGACATTAAAAGAACAAGGGAATTTTACGAAAGGGCAGAGCCAGTTAGTAAAGGCTGTTCCTGTGACGGCTGCCTTAATTTTGAAAAAGCAGTTGGCAGACTTCCTCTGGCAGTGACAACATTTTTCACCAATCTGGGGATTGACTTGAGGAAGGTATGCGAATGTTATGTAAATTGTACAAATGATGATGAAACAGTGCTTTACGGTGGTTTTTTACATATATGCGGTACATTGCTTCATGGGGACAGTGCGTGGAAGGAAGTTGATGAGGGGGTATCACATTGGGAGGAAGACGCTGCTTTTTGTGTATCCCCTGATTTTCATATATCTTTTCAAGAAACTCTCTCCCTTTTGGAAGAAGATTTTCCATTACCAGTTATCCAGCTTGATTTTTCAGCAAATATTCCCTGGGTGCTGGATAAAGAGAATACCTATCGATAGAAACTGTTATAGGGGAACATCGGAAAAAGAATCCATTCATTGAATTACACAACCAGTTATATGGGATTATGGCACACTAATTAAAATTGTGCTAGAATTTGCTAATTTCCAGTTTGTTGGAAAGTTGAGCAAAACAAAAAATCGGAAATTTGAAAGGAGTACAAAGATATGAAAATCACAAAAGAATTTGAAAAAGAAATTGCACCGTTTTTCTGGGTTGAGCATGAAGAAATTGCTTCTGTCTGCCTAAATGTGGGAGAGTATCTGCAAGAGATTTTTGATACTCGTGAAGATGAAGGTTTTGAAGGAAGCGGTTATGATTGGGGAAGTTTAGCACAAGTATTTTTGGACGAACAGTGTTCAGATTTGCAAGAAAAAATAGGTTTTGATCCAGAGGGTAGCATGTTTTGTGTCTATTCAAAAGATAAAGATGTACTGGCAGATTTTATTCTTCGTTTCAAAAAAGCCTGTGAGGATAAGCCTTTTATTTTAGACTTATTTAGTCGGGCTGAATTAGACTAAAATTCAATCCGACAGCTTCCAGTTTGTGAAGAAGTTGGATGGAGCAGAAAATCGGAAGTTGCATGGGGGGTGACCAATAGTGGGTAAGGTAAGAAAGGTAAGTTATGGTAGTGAGCAAATTAAAATAGTTGAGAGCGGAATTGATGCTATTGGTATGGCTTTATATAATGGAAGTGAAGAAGAAAAAGCAAGTATTTTATTCTGCTTAGATAGATTTTTAGACCCATATTATGGCTATCATTTGCCCTATGAATCTGATATTTTTGTGTTACTACAAAACTTTCTCTTTGAAGAAAACAGTAATGCTATTAAAGAAGATATTTTGGATTTACTACAATTCTATTGTGAACAACCGTTAGATATTTTAGAAAATGGTTTGGATAAATTATCAGGAGAATTATTATCTCATGCAAAATATGTTTTATATGACGAAGAATAAATAACTTCCAGTTGCTAGAGAAAAGTCGGGAGAACCTTCCATCTTTTTCCCCTACAATGAATTTAACATCATTGCGAAAAGCTTCTACTCCGGCTACAATATATCTAGAAAGGAGCTGATCCCATGAAAATAATATTGAAACTCCTGGCACTGCCGGTTCTGCTACTTGTAAAAATTCTTTGTATCCTCGGCAATCTGCTTACCAATATTTCCTCTTATGTAATTGGACTGCTTCTGCTGGTTATCGGCGGTTGTACGATTTACTGTATTGTAAAAGCATTGTGGACTTCCCTGGCAATTCTTGTGGGCATGGGACTGGCTGCATTTCTGGCAATCTTTCTGTTAGTATGGGCAGTTGTAAATCTGGAATCCATAAGCAGTTCACTTGGAACATTTATCAGGTCATAAAAAATTTTGAAGTAGAAGTCACCTTCGGGTGGCTTTTTATTTTTGGGGGAAGGATGTGATGGGAATGGCAGCGACAAGGTTGATTGCTCTCCATGTTAATAAGGGAAAAACGGTTGCACAATGTCTGGCTGACCGCACGGATTATTCGCAAAATGCTGCGAAAACCAATGACGGAGAATTTATCAGCTCTTATGAATGTGATCCGAAAACTGCGGATGAAGAATTTCTTCTCTCCAAAAGACAGTATCAGCATATTACGGGCAGGGATCAGAAAAATAATGTAATTGCATATCAAATCCGGCAATCCTTTAAGCCTGGAGAAATTACGCCGGAGAAAGCGAATCAGGTCGGTTACGAAACCGCAATGCGTTGGACAAAAGGAAATCATGCCTTTATCGTTGCTACCCATATTGATAAAGCCCATATCCACAACCATATTATTTACAACTCTACTTCTTTGGACTGTACCAAAAAATTCAGAGATTTTATTCGCTCCGGACTGGCGGTACAAAAATTGAGCGATATGGTCTGTCTGGAGCATGGCTTTTCCGTCATTACGCCGAAGCCCTATAAAGAACGGATCAAGCGTACTGTTTTCCCGAAAAAAAGAACTTATCGGGATGAACTGTGTGAAACGATTGATCTTGTGCTGAAAGGGAAACCAAAAACCTTTGAAAAATTTGTTCAGCTTCTTTCAGACAGAGGTTTTGTTTTTAAGGATGGGAAGCAACCGGCATTTCGTGGACGGAATCAAAAGCGTTTTATCCGTCTGCGTTCTCTTGGGGAAGGCTATAGTGAAGAAGAGCTGCGGGCTGTCATCGCCGGAAAAAGCCTGTACCGTACAAGAGGAACTTCTACGAATGCCCCAGAACAGAAGCAGTTTCATCTTCTCATTGATATTCAATCCAAAATGGCAGAAGGCAAAACAGCAGGCTATGAGAAGTGGGCAAAAAAATATAATCGAAAAGAAGCTGCCAGAACGGTTTGTCTTTTGAAAGAAAAAGGGATAAACAACTATGAAGATCTGGCTGCTTTAACTGATAAGCTGTCCTCCCGTTTTTCTGAGCTTACGGTTTCCATCAAGAACGCAGAAAAAAGGATGGTAGAGATCAAAGCATTGCAGACACATATTAACAATTATTATAAAACCCGGCAGACTTATGTGGACTACCGCAAGTCTGGCTACAGCAAAAAATTCCTGGAGGAGCATCGGGAGGAAATCACCCTTCACAAAGCGGCAAAGCAGGCGTTTGACCAGTTGGAGGGGAAAAAGCTTCCATCCCGCCAGTCGCTCCATGAAGAATTTAACCAGTTGATGATTCAGAAAAAACAGGAATATGCGGAGTACCGTCAGGTCAAAAAAGAGATGCAGGATTATCTGACTGCACGGCAGACGGTAGAAACTATTTTGAATATAGACAGAAAAAAGAAGCAGGAAAAAGAACCGATCCGGTAAAAAAACCATGGCTGCCGCCCCCTTAGGTTGGAATGGCCGCCATGGCTCTTTTTTTGATAAAAAGAAAAGAAACAACACCAGTGCCTGCCACGAGTATTGTTTCTTATTCATCTTCATCAGGAACATATTCCATAATGTCCTCAATTCTGCAATCAAGAATTTTACAGAGATTGTTCAAAACGAGCGTTTTCACAATCATATTTTTCCGAAGTCTGTGAAGCTGTGCTTTATCAATTCCGTAATCTTTAATCAGCTTATACTGGCTGATGTCCTTCTCTTTCAGTGTTGCCCATAATCTGTCATACTTAATCATCTCTGTGCCACCTCTCCTTGTATTTTAAGGGGCATTGATTTATAATAATATGGTGCGTGTATGAACCCTAATTTAATCAGAAAACAGAAAAATAAAATGGAAAAATGAGTATGAAAAAGGAAATCGCCGGAGCTGTCTTACTGCTCTCTGTACTAATCAGTCTGTGCATTTACAGAGGAAAAATGACAGACATGAAAGCTGCCTCAGAAACGGCAGAACCTATTTTTGAAGAAGCAGAATTTTTTGAAAAGAAATATTGTTCCAGTATTGAAGCCGAGAACTGTTTTGTCTGTGGGTATTTGGAGAACAGCCTGATTCCCTATTATGCAAAACGGGACTCCATCGGAATCATTCACTGGAACAGTCAATGGGTAAGCGATACCGGAGTAAGGGCATACGATGATAACGGAAAAGAACTGTTTGGAAATGAAAGCATGAGCCTGATGGCAAATTCGTTCGGGGATGGTTATGGCAGCGTTTATATTCGTGAAATGGCGAACCGTGGAATTTCGGAACTGTCGGCATATTTTAGCGATACCGACTGTGTGAACTTTGAAAAACTGTCCGAACTTCTATGCCAGAACTGTCTGGATAAGGTTACAGCATTTTACTGTGACCAGAAAGAAAACGGAAGCGACAGCCATATCGGAACCACCGGTTTTTCTCTGATTGATTTTCAGACGAGAGAGCTTTATCCCCTCTCCGATCCCTGCCGTGGATATATGATTCGTGACTATTATATCCAGTATGACATTCGGGAAAATGAAGCTGAAAACTATATCGACCTGACAATTTTCTACGCACCGGAGCGGAAAGAAAATTAAAATCTTTTGGAAAATGATTTTGAAAACATTCAGAATGAATGAGCAGCCAGTATCGAAGATACTGTTCAAAGGGGATTGGGGACGCTGCCCCAACAAGCAATTTGCGGAAAATGACCATAAGGAAATTTTGCGAAAATGAGCGAACCTGTACAGGTTTGCCCTGCTTGCGAATTTGTGAGCAATTAAGCTTTGTGATTTTATAAGGGAAATGGTATAATAAAAACGATATTTATAGCTGAAAAAATAAGAAATACCGGAGAATGAAGATGGTCAAAAAAGCTTATAAAAAACTACTTTCCTATCCTATCGTCCGGATGAGCATAATCGGTATCCTTCTTACCATTTTTGTTTATCGCCTGCTTCTGTTCGTGACCTATGGAGATGAAGTGTCACAGACCATTATAAAATGGATCTGTATAGGTTTTGCCTGCTTACATATATCCATATTTTTAGTCAGTATGATCCGCTATGTGATACAGGTTCAAAAAGCAAGCCGCTACTTTCATACGCTCCCTGCTTATGCAAAAGAACGGCTGGAATATGATCTGCATACCGGGGACCGGCTGGACGATATGTATTTTACCAGCGAATTTCTTTTAATATATCAGTTTCAGTTTAGAAAAAAATATGGTTTTGCCTGTATTCCCTATAAAGAGATAGCGGAAGTCAGAATCAGCCGAACGAATAAAAATGTTCTGAAAATTTTGAATCCACAGGGAACCGTTTTGCACATGGCTGTTTTTCTCCATACGTTTGAAGGACAACAGGTTACAGAACTAAACAAAAAAATTTTTTCCCTGAAAAATCGAGAACAGGCTGTACGAACAACCGAGGAAGAACAGGCTGCACGGGACTATATCGCAAAGCAGAAAATCAAAAAATCTCTGAGCGGTGTTCCACTAGCTGTTTGTGATTTTGTAGTTATTCTGGCGTTTCTGTTTTCCTTAATGGTGGCAGAATATTACCGGAACGAAGTGAAACTTTTGGAGATAGACCATGCATTGGAGTTCACAGAAGAAGCATTTACTTATGGGGGCGGAACCCTTTTGTTCTGGCCCAATCTGCAATTTTATGTAGTCATGTACGGAACTACATTGCTGCTCCTGGTTTGCGGCACTATATTTGCACGGAAGATTTTCCGTGCAAAAGAAGATTCCCGATCTGAGAGAATACAGAAAATCAAGCTTCTGCTCTTTACCGCAGGCGAGATTTTGTTTATTTTGTTTATAGGACTTCTGTATACATCTGATGTACATACATGGGAACGGATGATGCAGGGATTCCAGTTGCTATTTTGACAGTTCAGGGGATACAAAGATTTGAAGCCGACAGAACTGGAAATATGAAATTTATCTTTTTAAATGGATTCGTGAGACGGAAAATCAGATAGGATGTTCAAAATTTGTGAAGCTTGAATTTCTATGGGCTGATGTCGCTAGGGATGGAGCAAATGATAAATCGGAAGTTGTGAGGTGAGCAAATGACATCAGAAGAAGCGAGAACGAGAATTGCCATTCATGCTGGAAGTGATGCAGAAGGATTTACGGCTGGTTATGTATATGCTTTAAGGTATGGTTTCGGCAATTTGGAAGATGTTCAGCAAAAATTTGATGACATCTTTGGGTGTCTGAAGGTTTTGGAAAAATCTTCTTGTTTTTTGGACAAAGAGTTGATTGTAGATTTGAGTCAGATACTATTGCAAAGTATTTTATACGTGAATCAACAGCTAGATAATTATCGTGTAATAGGTGTATTTGCAGAAGTTTTATCAGAAGTAATGGTTGATTTTTGGGGAGATGTCCAAGAACCTTTTGTAGCCTTTGATAACTATAAAGAAAATTATGATAACATAATTCCTCGATTTTCCAGTTTGCATGACGAGCGATAAGTCGGAAATTGACCGAGCAGAATGAGGGATATTTCTTAAATAACAATTCCTATTTGTTAAGCAGATTTGTCAACTGACCACAGTGGACAAAAATAAGAATCCCCGGCTTGAAGCCGAAAAACCAGAGAAGGGGGAAATCAGATGTACCGAAAAACAACACAAAAGCAGCCATTTTTGTTTTTGTTTCTGGCACAGACAGTAGGACTGGCCTGCCTGTTGTCTGGCTGCATTGCACTTCCAGGGCAGGAGCCGTTTGGGGAAAAGACTTACCCCGCCGAACAGGCCGAGGCAGTCTATGAGAAGATCTCCGCTGATATGGAACAGTGGGAATTTATGGAGCAGAGCGGCTACACCATCCATATCCTGCCGTTTATTCTCAGCGAAGATGTGAACGATTTCGAGTATGATGTCTACAAGACAGAGGAATACACGGTGTGCATGGCGGACGGGCCCGGTGAAGACTATCTCTGGCACAAAGGCCGCCTCTATTGCAGCTACTATGATGACGACCACATTACTTACCGGGATATGGTGTGGGAGGATCTGGGGTTTGAAGCATACGCTGCGGAGCGATGGAGCATCGCCCGGCAGCTGTTGGAACGGGATGACCCAGAGCTGACCTACAAATACATCCCCATGTCCTCGCAGCCTTATTTGCTGAAAGCGGCATACCCTGACATAGAACTGGCGGATGGATGGGAGATCCGGTTCGCTGAATTATATTTCTATATGGACGAGAACGGCAAATACGACGGCTTCGGCCTGAGCTGGCAGGAGGACCGCAGGCAGAATGTGTCCATCTCTTATTTCCCCTATGAGGGCTCCACCAGCTTGCAGGCTGAGCGCAGGATCTGGTCCTTTGGCTATGACGCCGGTCTGACAGACGAGGGCGTGCCCGCCCTCTCCGACCAGAGCGAGGACCGGGAGCGGTGCCGTGCAGTCATCTCCGGTATGGACTTTGATGCCTTAGCCAAACGAAGTGAATACCGGGAGGATCTGTGTGTTCCGCCTGTGACCCCGTAGTTCGGGAACTGAGCACCAGAGCCGCCAAAGCTTCCCCTCCCCCAGTCTGAAAGATGTAGACGGTCTGCGGGAATGATAAAAGAAGAATTTATGCGAGGGGATATAGACTTGGAAAAACTTTTGTGAAAAAGAATCAAACATTCCGTTTGCCAATGAATGAGGAGGACACCGCCTATGAAAAAAGCTGCTGCTCTGCTTTTCTCAGTCTTATTTTATATCGCAGCTTTTGCACTGGCATTTATATGTGCGTCAGAACAAAATCTGCTTTACTTCGCCTGCATACTGCCCCCAATTGTGGCTCTGTATTTTGTGATTGCCGGAAATATTTTCTCCCACCGGCTGGGGCTGAACCGCTGGCTGTTATGGTTTGTGTTGAATTTTGCTGGAGGGATATGTAGCTGGGGACTTCTGATTGCCTGTTTCCCCCATATTTTATTTAACGGATTCATTTTATTCTATCTTATTCCTGTAACCGTTACTTTTGTCATAGTATGGGCGGTTGTAGGGATTGGCTTTTTATGTGTTTCATTATGGAAACGCCGCCCTGTTTCTGTTGATACAACAGGACAACTGCCTGTTGCTACGCCCAAAAGAACAGGTGCAGGAATTGAAAGATTCACAGGCATTGTCCGTGTGATCGGTATCATGGGGCTGATACTGTCAATCGCTTGTTTAGCTTTGGGAGTAAAAGGGATTGTCACGATACGCCCAGCTTCCGATTATGAGGATATGGGGATACATACCTTTTCCCCGTACAAGGTTCTGCCCCATACCGTGGAGAACCATGCCACCGGTCGGGATAAACGAAACAATCCCACCAAAACTGTGTATGTGGTTTATTATCAGACTTCGGACGGCACAGGCTACCAATGGAAATTGGAAAGCAGCAACGACAAAGACTATGCAAATCAGATTCTTGCCGAAGGGGAAAGCGTAGATCGTCGTGTACTGTTCATCAAAGAAAACGGAAAATATATGACTGTGGACGCTGAGCTGACGGCTGATACCTATGCAGCAGGACAACAAAAGCGGTATCTTTGGATGGTCGGACTGTCTGGCAGTTATCTAGTGCTATGCTTTGTGGTGTGGCTGGTTATGAAACGGCGTACAGTAGAGGAACTATAGAAATAAATCGAAATTTTAAATAGGAGAAGTTGTGTGTGAACCATGATATAAATTTAAATATTCATTATACTGCACCTAAAGAAATATGGGAAAAGATAGACAAAATATATGAATCAATGCCCTATTGGTCGGGAAGCAAGAATAGACCTCAATGGCTAGGAAAAGATGTAGATTTATGGGCTTCTGTTGAACCAAGTGGAATACAGATTGCTGGAATAATGCCTGATGATATTTGGGAAGAATGGTATAGCCTGCTAAAAAAACGATTAACGGAAGTTTTAGGGTATGAAATTGGTGAACCGGAAGAAGGGTATGATTTTAAGTATTTTAGATAACTACTTCCAGTCTGAAGAAACCAGAAATCCCGTATTTATAAAGTGTCATTTTCAAGGAGGTTCCCGCCCATGAAAAAAACAAATATGATTGCAACTGTCAGTGTCCTGATTTCTCTGGTCTGTGCCGCCCTGCTTTTCATCAACTGGAACCCGGAAGCCCTTTTCCGATCAGATGAGCCGCCAGTTTCAATAAGTGATATAGAGCAAAACAGCACGGCTGATTTTACCGGTTCCCCAGCCAGTGCAGACATTCCACGGCTAAACGGTGCAGAAGATTTTGCGGAAACGAACTTTGAAGTGGAGTATGTGACAGTGGAGCCAGTGGGGATTGTTCCTACCGGAGTTTCCAGCTTGAAGCCGTGGGTAAGCCACTACAATACGCATACTTACAAAGGCAGGACAACCACGGGGAGCCGCCGGGCGGAGGTCAGGACATCCGGCTTTGACCTGTTAGGGAATTATCTGCCGTATTATTTATTGGAACTTCCAGACCATACCTACATCCTGGCACAGATTCCACAGGAATCGGTGAAAGCAATCGAAAAAGGCGAAAGCGTCACGCTCCCCATCGGTCAGAAAATAGGGATGACCGACATGGATCGAAATCATCTTTCTGCCATCTGCGAGGAATACGAAGTCGATATGGACGGCGTGTTCTATGCTTTTGACAATGAGTGGCAGGAAGAACACCACTCTGCCTTGCTTCTTGTCCGTTTTGGAGCTGCCGCCCTGCTCTGGTTTGTGCTTGCCGTTGGACTGACTCTGGCTGGGTGGAAGCTATTCAAAAGTAAGGAAGTATAAAAAGCGAAGGGGAAAAGACCCATGAATCCAGAAAAGTTAAATGAGCGGAAAGAAAAAACAATTCCCATAGCGGGAGTGATTCTTTCCTGTCTGTTTACCGTAAGGGTATTGTTTACCAATTTTGAAGGGATCATGCAAGCGTGTGGAGGATTTGTTTATGCCTTTTACAAAGTAGGTCTGATACTATTTATTTTTTTATTCTTTTTTCCGGGACTGATCCTCACTCCGGTTCTGATCATTATTTTTATCATACAGGCAGTCCGTCGCAGAAAGAATCACAGGTACATAAGGAATTGTATATTTTCTGCACTTTGGTGTTTTGCAATGATTCTGTCAGGTCCTGTGATAAACCATGTTTCTCCTGCCATTGAAAATCTGATAATCCAGGTAAAAATACAGACCTACGAATCAACGGTTGAGAAGATCCACAACGGAGAACAGCTTCAGAAATATGAGGACATGATCGGAGGCATGAAAGGCAGTGAGGATGTGGCATTCTTCCAGTTTTCTCCCGGTGAATATGAAGAAGATGATCATATGTATTACCTGACGGAATACTATATTCTTTATTCCGAAGATTCTTCCTGTGATGTAGAGCGGATAAAGAAACACGCAAGAGATCAGAAGCTGTATCAGCATGGCAGGATTGAAATGGAGGAAATTAAAAGTAACTGGTATCGTTTAGAGGTAACTTATAGCTTAAATTCATAGGGGAAACGAGGTTTGTAAAGAGGGGATGGCATGGAACACTTAATAAGATATTGTGAAGTTGTATGTTTTATAGATGGTTTACAAACATTTATAATTTCTCCCTCAAAGTTGGATGATATTCTAAAAGATAACAAACTTTTGAAATTCTTAAAAAAATCAGATATGGATATAGTCTATTTCATAAATGTAGCAAAGACTGTTGGTACAAATACGATATATCTTGCATTTGTGAAAATTCCTGCTAAAGTAGAAAGTTTTCAATGGCTGCCTTTACATTGCTATAAAAGCGGAAATCAATTTTTCCATGTTCAGTATAGAAATACATGGATGTGCAGAGAGTGTAAAAGTATAATGAATAAATCAATCATCATACCAATGGTAGAATCTGATACGGCTATTTATCATTGGTGCGAAAATAAACATCCTGGTATTCCTTGGGTTTTTCAAAAAGCAAGATGTCCAAAATGTGGTAGACTGTTACAAAATCATTTGATCATTATTGAGTAGCCTAATACTAGCTTGTTTAGCTGAGAAAGAAATAAACAAATCGGAAATTGAATGGAGCAACAAATCATAGCGAGAGGAAAGAGGAAGATGAAAAATAGATTGCTTTATTTAGGGTTAGTATTGTTTTTAACCGGGTGCAGCAGTAAAAATACTGATTTGAAAGAGCCGGATAATTTCAGGGCAGAAAGTTCTGCTGCGATCCAACTGGATGAAACAACACCGGAGGGAGAAACGGCTATCTCTGGAACCTACGCAGTACCGGAGGGATGGAGCAAAGCAGATGAATATTCTACCGAGGAAGTAGCGTTTTATATAGCGGACAGACATGAGGGCGATGACTATCCGGATAATATTTCAATCAGCTTCGGAATGAACCGATACAGTGCAGAGGAACACACTGCATTTCGGGATGCAATCGTACAGCAACTCCTCATGCAACTTGACGGCGTGGATGCTCAACTGAATGGGGATGGCACATATACAGAGCAAGACTATGTAGTTTATATCTTCACGATTGAAGAAGCTGACGGAGTAATTACAAAGCAATATTATATTGTGAAAGATTATGGGTATTGTTTAGTCCATGTGACAAATTTTAGCGGAGCAAAAGATGTATTTGAAGCAGCCCAAGATATTGTAGACAGTTTTGTATGGGCTGATAACAGCTAGAATGAAGAATGATTTCTCGAAAAATCGGAAGTTGTGTAAAGGTGTTGAGAAGATGGGACAATATGAAAGCAGATGGGGATTCTACCCAAAAACAATCGAAGAACACATAAATATGATTATGGGACGCTACATTGAAACAAGAAATGTATACCAGTGTTTTGTTCCCTACCATTCCATATTCCCTTGTGAGAGTAATTTGAAAAATTTTGAAGATTTATTAAAAGAGAAGGATTGGGAAAAGCTAAATAACTTTATTTATCAGAAAAATTGCATAGAAAGTCTTCAACCTTTAACGAACTATGATGATGTCGTCCATCGCTACTGGGCTTTTTTTCAAATGCTGGAGGCTCTTGCAGTAGGAAATGTTGAAATGCTGGAACTACTGTTGCCAGATAAACCAGAAAAAGTCGTCAATGTGTTTCCATTATACATATATGCCACAAATATGCTCATAGATCTTTGGCGTAAGGATAAAGATGTTTTAGAGGATTCCATTCTGAAAGCAAATAAATTTGTAAATGGAAAACGACCACAATGGGAACGGGCAATCATAGCGTATTTACTTAAAATATATGATAGAAACCCGAAGGACGCAGGAATACAACTGGAAATTGTGTGTAAAACAGCGATGAGAGCTGATTTAGATGGTGCATACAAAATGCTTTTTATTCCGGCACATGGATTATACCAACTCGCTTCTTATATATGGGATAAGGAACTGTTTCAACAATTACCCATGCCAAATCATAAAAGTTTTTCAAAAGAATATGCGGTTTGGAGAAATACACAAGAAATACAACCAACATTATTCGTGAAATATCCTGAGCCAATCATAAACGACATTTTGATAAACCCTCAGCCATTGAAGAACAATTCCAGCTTATCGAAAAGTTAAGTAACTCAGAACCTATATTTAATAGCCGATATATTAAATGGAGAAAGGTCAATGTTTCTTGCACTCCAAAAAGTTAGAACAAAACATTTCTACACAATAGGATATTGTTCCGAATGGAAGAAGTATCTGCTTGCAATTACGGTGCCATATGTGTGTTGGTACGAACAATATTATATCATCCAAAAGGATGAATATGATTTATGGAAAGATAATATTGATCAACTTGATGCAATAGCAGAAGAATGCAGAGAAAACAACATACATAGTAAACGATTTTTATACTCAGAAATGCCGCAGGAAAATACTACTAAGGAACAGCTTGAACTTTCATTCAGTGAAATTGCAATGAGCAAAGGAAATACCGATTTTGAAGAAATATGAGCTTATGGGAGGGGACTGACTATGAAGAAGTTCTGGGGCTTTTATAAGAATGAATCCTATAGCGTAGGATACAATGGTGGAACTGTATACATATATGATTTAACAGGAAAAGAACTGGCTAAATTCAGGAATTTTCCTTATGCCTATACAGCAGCTTTTAAACCAGAGTCCAATATGATTGCTGTGAAATCTACGGAAGGCTGCTTAGGGTTCTATGACTTAGATTCTTTATCGTTGTTAAAAAAGATAACAGTCACAAAAATGGGGACACAGAATGAAGGCTTTGGGTTTACGCCTGATGGAAAGTATTTCTACAATATCGAAAAGCCGGTTAGTTCCTGTCAGACTCAACTGGGTATCTATAATGCAGAATCATTTGAAAAAGTGAACATCCTGTTCGCAAATGAGAGAAAAATGTTTCTGGAAAACCTGGAATTTGATAAAGAAACCGGCGTCTGCTATGTGCTTGGTTTTATGCGTGATGACAGCAGCGGCGTATTTGATTATGGTTTTGTCGGAAAACTCGATGCCGAAAGCGGTTCTGTTATGGATCTCCATGCACTTGATACAAAACAGTATAATTATCTTCAATGGTATAAATCGTGGGAAGAAAAAGGCTTTACAGAAAAAGCACTGAAGTGGAATCCTCTGAATGAGCTGGATTCCATCGAAGAAACAAGCATAAAGGCAGTTTTCGATGCTGCCAGCTTCCCACATTAAAGGAGTAAGAAAAATTGTCAGATTTCAATCATCCATCCCGACAACAGAAACTTGTATTGTATATGAAACGGGCATTAGCACTGTTCGTTTCTGTCTGCCTTTATATCGGACTTTTTCAAGTATGCTTTTCTTCTATTTGGAATAGATATGGAATAGACGATGAGATTCTCTCATGGGGATTTTGCATTGCTGTGATAGGGTACTTTTGGATTGCCGGAGGTCTGTTTTATCATTACCTGGGCTTACAGCGGTGGCAGCTTTGGGTTGCCATGAATATCATAGGTTTTTTCCTCAGCTTTCCGGTCTTTCACCGTTTGGAACCATGGCAGGAAGAACTGGATATGATTGTGCTGACATTTTGGGTGGTATCCTATCTTACTGTTGCCTGGGGAGTAATAGGTGTTGGGTATATTTGTGTGCAATTCATTTCTAATTTTCTGGAAAAATAATAGAAGGATTATCATAAAAAGTCCATGTTCTGTATGCTTTTGCCTCAGATCATGGACTTTCTATCTATTCACATTCAAATTGCTGCCTGCTGTCATAATCTCCCAAATCTTCTTTGAGAAAATTGGCTTTCTTGATATACATAGGGTTGACCAGCTCTCCTTTTTCATGGAGCAGGCTGAATTTATAATCTAACAGTGCCGCCGGTACATAGAGCTTTCTGGCAGTTTCAAAAAATGAATATTCCGATAAACACTCCAGAACCATCCGGTCTTCTAAAAGCAGTTCTGCCGCAAAAAAATTTGCCTCATCTTCTTCTATCGAGCTGCCGTCAAACATTTCCATTTCATGGAAGCCCCGCATCATGGCAATCTGTGTATGAAGAATTGCATGACCGAGTTCATGGGCGATTAAAATGCGTTCCAGAACCTCATTGACATTGCTGTCTATGACGATATTCTTCTGTCTGGACTGATAGTAAAAAAAACCTTTCAGCTTTCTCTGCATATCGTGATAATGCACTTTAATTCCCAGTAACCGGCAGAGTTCATAAGGATCTCTGGTATCGTATTTTTTGACCAGTTTTTCTACTACACGGATAATATGTGCTGCCGTTCTCATCTGAATCACCTCCGAATATTACACAGAAACCATATCCTGTGCATGAGTGATTATTCATATATCCTGAACTATTCTTTGATTTTGTGCTTTCTGTACTTCTTCGGGGTGAATTTTTCTTTTGCGTTCTGTTTGGAGTCCATATAGACTGCCATGACTGCCTGGAAAAATACATCTTTGGCGTCATCATCCAGTTCGCCGCCGGCAAATAAGGAGTTTACCCGTCCCAATACTTCCTGAGCCTCTTTTGCACCTTTGGAGCCAAAATTTTCCCTGGCTGACGCAATAAACAGATCTTTGTCCAGATTGCTCTGTTTGTCCGTTTCTTCATCATCCATCAGATAGGATACAGAAACATGCAGAGCTTCTGCCAGCTTTCTCACATTGTTTTTACGAGGAAGTGTTCCAAGTTGTTCATAGGTGTAAAGGGAGCGTTCTGAAATGCCGGTCATCTGTGCCAATTCTGTCTGGGAAAGATTCAGTGCCAAACGGGCTTCCTTCACTTTTTCTCCAAAAGTCATATTCTTACCTGCCTTTCAAAAAATATTTTTGTAACTTCCGATTAGTTGTTGACAAACTTCCGAAAAATGTTATAATCAAGACAGAACAGATGTTCTTGTATTATTATATATCGGAAGTTTTGAAGTGTCAATAACTTCCGGTTGGAAACTTTCGGAAAATAAATCGGAAGTTCCAACGATATTGCCTGCTCTCCGGTATTTCTTTCCCTTTAGCCGGTCTGTGGGATTAGAGAGGAATAGGAATTTATGACATAGTTTGAAAGGAGATTTTACATGAGCAGAAATAATACACAGGTCTTAAATAACATCCGTATGCTGTGCCGGATACAGAAGGTAAATGAAAAAATGCTGTATGACCGTTCCAGACTGATTCTGTCGATTTATCGGGATGTCTGCTGGTCTGCCATAGGGCGGGCCGATGAGGTGCATGAGGATCTGATCTGCACCTGCGGAGCAAATCTGGACGATGCTCTGGTCTATCTGGAAACCTTCGCACCGGATGAAGCAAGAGAACGCTTTGAGGAGCGTATCCGCAGCCTGTTTGAAACAAAGTGGATGATTGAGCTGGTGGATCATGCCATGGGACGGATCCGGGAATATCCATGCAGGGGCGATTTATACTGCGAGATTATTTCCAAAAGTTATTTAAGCCGTTTTCATTATAGAGAATCCGAGCTGCTTGAAGTTTTGAGCATGGAACGCAGCACATATTATGACCGCAAAAAGGAAGCGATTCTCCTGTTTGGGTTGTCCTTATGGGGAACTTCTATTCCGACTTTGAAACAGTTTTTGAGGGAAGCAAGGGATGAGGAGGAAGCTTACCAGATTTATGAGAAATACTGATGATGAAGTCCGATAAAAGTCCGACTTAATTCCGACCGTTTCCCTACTGAAAGTCCGACTTAACAAGTGTTACGATTGGTATGCTGGAAGAATGCAGCATATCAATCATAGAAATAGATTTGCCTCGTGCCAATACGGTACGGGGCATTTTCTATGCCGTCTTCCAGACATTTTGCACGAAAGGAACCTGAGATTTTCTCCGGTTCTTTTTTTGTGCCGTTAAGGAGGAAACGGTATGTACTATGACCAGAAAGAAAGCGGAAAAAGAATTGCGGAATTAAGGAAAGAGAAAGGCTTAACCCAGGATCAACTGGCAGAGAAACTCAATATCAGTACAAGCAACCTTGGAAAACTGGAACGGGGCTTACAGAGTTTTTCGATTGATCTTCTGATTGAAATCGGTTTTTTCTTTGAGGTTTCCACAGATTATCTGCTGCTTGGGTGCAGTATCCCACGCTATGATGCCGGCAAAGAGATTGACTCTTTGATTGCACAGATGCAATCTCTGAAGAAAAATCTGTAGAAAACCGCCGTACCACGGTGGGTATCCGCCGTACAAGGTCATAAAAAAATGGATGTGGAACAGGTAAAATTTAATCACAGCCAGGGAAAACGGCTGGATGTACCTTGAAAACTTCATACACATTCATCAGATACATTCCTGTTGGCGGTGTGAAAACATCAGCCACATCAGCGGTACGCCATGAGGTATCGGTTATCAAAGCAGAGCAGATTTCCAGTTGCTTTTGAACCGGTATGAGCGGGAACTACCGGCTTGTAACGATCAGGCTGCTCCTGATCCCGGCGATGAAACCAACAGGTATAATGATACTTCTCTACGGAGCTGGCGGAGAACCCGGCAGAGGTTAGATTCCTATGGAGCTGATCAGCAGTCAGCCGTCTGGTGATTTCCCGATAAACTACTTTAATCCCAGGGGTGCCGAGGGCAAATATGGGGTTCAACATAATTGGAGGAAGGGCTGTTTTTGTCTGCTTGCAGGCGGGAGCAGTCCTTCGTACATACCCAATGAGAGGAGGTTTTATTTATGATGAAAAGTAATTGGGTATATCGCCGAGGCGATATTTATTGTGCTGATCTGAATCCTGTAGTCGGCTCTGAACAAGGCGGCATCCGTCCGGTGGTAGTGATCCAGAATGATATAGGAAATAAACATTCTACAACCCTGATCGTGGCTACGGTCACGACAAAAATCAGGAAGAAAGAGCAAATGCCGACACATTATCTCATTCAAAACAATCCGGCATTTTCCGAACCGTCGGTAGTCATGCTGGAACAGATCCGCACGATTGATAAGAAGCGGATTGAGGGGTACTTGGGAAAAGCAACTAGAAGTGAAATGCTTGGCATTGATAAAGCACTCATTGCCAGCGTGGCGTTACAGCATCTTTGCAGAGATTTGTCAAAAAACAGCGATGCATTGCCTGCTAATCCTTAAGCATAATTCAACTTGTGAAAGCGTAGTCTTGTTGTAAGGAAATGAAGGTGGTGTATAGCGTGAATTTGGAAAATATGAAGGATGTGGACATCCGCACAGTGGACAAATCTTCGTTATCCGAACTGCGTGACATTAAGATAAAGAAAACCGCAGAGAACCGTTTGGATGTCGAAGATTTGCAAAGACAGACACCGAATTTCTACTGTTTTCGGGTAGGAGAAATAGCGGTTGAGTTCGATTATGCAAGGAACGGAAGGTCGGTAAACGACCTGTTTTCGTTAATGGTTCAGTCGAGCCTGTGACATCATTGTGTAAATAAGGCATGGCGGGTATATTATAAGTGAACCTGTCAGAAAGGTGGCGGACCGACTACCCCTCGGTCTGCCATCGCTTATAATAGCCCCCTTTGATAATAACCAAAGGAGTGGATGATTATGACAAAGAAACCTTTGAAAAAGGTGTATCATGCCTCCATTTACCTGAGATTATCAAAGGAAGATGGAGATGTGACAAGCGGCTCTAAAAATGAGAGCAACAGTATATCAAACCAGAAAAGTCTGGTTATGGATTATTTGAAGGACAAGCATGATATTCAGGTAGTTTCCATTCGGGAAGATGACGGATACAGCGGCGTTGATTTTAACCGTCCGGGCTTTCAGCTTATGCTGGAGGACATAAAGAAAGGAATCATTGACTGTATCATTGTCAAAGATTTATCCCGGTTCGGTCGAAACTATATTGAGGTTGGACGTTATCTGGAGAAGCTGTTCCCCATGCTGGGGGTCAGATTCATTGCTGTGAATGATAATTATGACAGTCTGGAAGTGGATACGGCACATGATATTGTAATGCCGTTTAAGAACCTGATTAACGATTCTTACTGCCGGGATCTCTCCGTTAAAATCAGAAGCCATCTGGCAGTCAAACGCAAAAACGGCGAATTTATTGGAGCATTTGCCTGTTACGGATACTTAAAAGATCCGGAAAACAAGAACCATCTTGTGATTGATACATACGCCGGACCGGTGGTGCAGGATATTTTCCGTATGAAAATCAATGGATACAGCCAGTATAAAATTGCGGATACCCTCAATGAACAGGGAATACTCTCCCCCATGGAATATAAACGAAGCATTGGCGTTCATTTTGAGACATCTTTTAAGGTAAATACCAAAGCCCTCTGGAGTGCCAAGGCAGTTTCCAGAATACTGACCAACGAAGTTTATACCGGCGTATTGGTGCAGGGCAAACAGACTACGCCGAACCATAAGGTAAAAGTGCGTCAGGCAGTTGAGGAAAAAGATTGGATCAGAGTGGAAAATGCCCATGCCCCGCTGATTGATCCCTGCCTGTTTGAGATTGTACAGACGCTTCTGGAACGGGATACCCGCACTTCCCCGAATGCTGATGCGGTTTTTCCGCTCTCCGGTCTTTTGTACTGCGGAGACTGTGGACAGCCCATGGTACGAAAAACAGCCACCTATTCCCTGAAAGGTGCCGGAGATTTTCAACCTCAGAAATATTCTTACTTTGTCTGCCAGGGACAGAGCAAAGACAAAGCCTGCTCATGGCACAGGATAAGAGAAAAAGAACTTCTGGATACGGTTCTCCTGGCAGTCAATCATCATGTGAAGAACGTACTGAATACAGAAAAGGCTCTGAAAGATATTGATACTGCCCCATCCGTCCAGATCCTGATCCAAAAGTATGAAAGCCATATTGAAAAAAAGGAAACAGAGCTTCAAAAGGCAGAAAAACTGAAGGTTGGGATCTACGAGGATCTGAAAGACGGACTGCTGGATAAAGCCGAGTATCTGAAACTGAAGCAGGAGTTTGACAGCCGGATTGAGAGTGCTTTTGAAGCAATCCAAACGCTACGTCAGGAAATATCAGCATTACAGGACAATCATTCCGAGCATTATGCCTGGATGGATTATTTCAAGGAATTTGGAGAATTGCAGGAACTTACACGCTGGGCGGCAGCCATTACCATCAACCGCATTTTGGTATTTGAAGATAACCGTATCAAAATTGTGTTTAATTTTGAAGATGCTTTTATGCAGGCACAGGAGCTTGTAAAAGGACTTGAAGAAAAGGAGGGAGCGTAAGGTATGGCACGAAAGAAAAGATTAAATACAGCGGCTGTGCTGGGAACGGAATGTACTTCTGTTTCGGGCATACCGGAAGATTCCGATTCAGGCTTTCGCACAGCGGCATATGTCCGGTTGTCTGTAGAGGACAGTGGAAAAACTGACGGCTACAGTCTGCAAAATCAGCAGGACTTACTTTTATCCTTCATCAATGACCACAAGGATCTCCACCTCTATAAGATGTATGTAGATAATGGTTTCACAGGAACAAAATTTGAGCGTCCCGCTTTTGAAGAAATGATGAAGGATATGAAACAGGGGCGGATTAACTGCATTGTTGTAAAAGATTTATCCCGCCTTGGACGAAATTATCTGGAGGCAGGTAATTATCTGGAACAGATTTTCCCATTTTTCAAGATTCGCTTTATCTCGATTACAGACGGTTATGACAGCTTCTCTCCTGACTTTACAGATGAAGCACTGATGATTCCTTTGAAAAATATCATTAACGAAGGATATGCGAAAGACATTTCCCTGAAAGTATCGTCCTCCATAGCGACAAGAAAGAAACAGGGGAAATTCATGGGGAAATATCCTCCCTACGGATACCTAAAAGATCCGGCAGATAAGAACCATCTGATTGTCGATCCGGAAACCTGTCCGGTTGTTCAGAGAATTTTCCGGCTGCGTTCAGAAGGGACTCCATTGGGAGCGATTGCCAAGCTTCTGAATGAGGAGCAGATTTCTTCTCCGACACGCTATCTTCTGGAAAAAGGAATTTCCAAAGAAAGCCGTTTTGCCGAGTCCTTTTGGGAGAGAAACATGATCCGGCGTATTTTGAAGAACCGGGTTTATCTGGGAATGATCGTGTACGGCAAAGAAGAAACTTCCTTTGCAAAAGGAATCAAGCGGCATACCGTACCGGAAAAGGATTGGCAGGTGGCTCAGGGAAGCCATGAACCGATTATTGAAGAAGAACTGTTCTACAATGTCCAGGAACTGCTGGCACAAAGCAAACAGGAATTTTATGAAAAAACAGGGATCAATGATGATTATCAGCCGGAAAACCTGTTCCGTGGCATTATAAAATGTGCCGATTGTGGTCGGGCGATGAAAATGAGCAAGTTTGTGAGAACAACAAAGTCCGGCGAAAAAAGTTATAGTGCAGTCTATGAATGCGGACGGCATAAAAATTTATATGATTACTCCTGTCCTCAAAAAAGTATTCATAAGAAGGACTTAGATAAGTCTGTGGAGGAAGCAATCCGCTATCATATCCGGCTGTTTCTGGACACAGAACAGGTCATTGCAGAACTGAATAAGAAAGCAACGGTCAGACAGACAGCCGCCAACCATCAGGACATGATAAAGCGAAAACAGCGTAGAATCGCAAAGGTTGAGCAGATGTCCTGCGGCATTTATGAAGATTACCAGGATGGACTTCTGAATGAAACTGAATATCTGACCTTAAGAAAGAATTATTCAGAAGAAGTCCTTACACTGACTGAGGAAATTGAACATTTGTTACAGGAACAGGTTCTATATGAGGAAGATTTTCATGCTTCCGGTTCCTTGTCGGAAATTGTTTACCAGTACCGAGATTTCCCTGTTCTGAATCGTGAAATCATCGAGGCATTTATTGCAGAGGTTCAGGTACATACAGACAGCAGGCTGACCATCCGCTTCCGCTTTGAGGACGAATTTAAGAAATTGCAGCAACTTGCAGAAGTGCGAAAGGGGGCGTAACTCATGGAAAACAAACCTTACGTTGTGGCACTTTACACTCGAATGTCCAAGGAAGATGATGATGTTGGGCTTTACGGAAACAAAGAAGAAAGCAACAGCATTACCAATCAGCGTATGCTTCTGTATGACTATCTCAAAACGCATCCGGAATTTCAGGGATATGAAGTGAAGGAGTTTTGTGATGACGGTTTCAGCGGTAAACGCATAGACCGACCGCAGTTCAATGAAATGCTGGATCTTGTGCGAGAGGGGAAAATCAACTGCATTATTGTGAAAGACTTTTCCCGCTTTTGCAGGGACTATATTGAAATCGGCAACTATCTGGAACAGCTCTTTCCGTTCCTGGGTATCCGTTTCATTGCAGTCACAGACAACTATGACAGTAAGGACAATGGAACCGAAACTGCCGGTCTGGAGGTGGTGTTTAAGAATTATATTGCCGACTTCTACAGCAGGGACACTTCCAAGAAGCTCCGCAGTACCCGCAGTGAGATGGCAAGGGAAGGGAAATTTGCCAGTGCCAATGCCCCTTACGGTTATCTGAAATCTCCAGAGGACAAGCATAAGCTGGTCGTGGATGAGGAAGCCGCTCCTGTGGTCAGAAAGATTTTTGAACTGAAACTTGCCGGTTTATCTGCCCTGAAAATCACAAAAATGCTGAATGAATCCGGCATTCCCTCTCCGGCACAGTATGCACTCCAGAAAAAAAGAGGAATGGATTGGAGAAGAAAAAACAGTATTTCCGGCTGGGACTCCGCAAAAGTGATTGGCATTCTGAAGGATGAACGCTATGCCGGAAACATGATTTCTCTCAAACGGACGCTGAAAGGAATTTACGGTAAGGACACACCGGTTGAGAAAGAAAACTGGATCAGGGTTGAGAATACCCATGAAGGGATTGTATCTTACGAAGATTTTCTCAGGGTACAGGGAACCTTCAAGGTATATCAAAAGCACCAACCAAAGGAAATCGACCGGACGAATGCGTTTGAGTGTGCTCATTGTGGCAGGAAGCTGTCATACAGCAGAGATCGCAAGAAACTGATTTGCCGATATGGAGAAGTCAATCCCCAGGCGGTATGCAGCAATGCCGCCTACTCGGATGAAAAGCTGCGAGGGGCTGTCATGGCGGCTTTACAATGGCATTTTGAACAGTTCCTCCATTGGGAGGAGCTTCAAAAGACACAGCAGAAAAAAGAAGAAGCTGACTTTGACACCTCTCTGTATGAACGGTCGATCACAAACCTTGAGAAAAAGAAAACCCGCCTTTATGAGAAATACCGTGAAGGGGATCTTACAAGGGGCGAGTATATGAAACAGCGAAGTGAAGCCAATGCGGCGGTTGAGGAACTGCAAAGCAAAGTCCGGGCGATTGAAGCAAAGCGGACGATGAAGAAAAATGGCAATGCAAGAGTAACCCTTTTATCTGAACTGATTCATCAGTATCAGGATGTTAAAACCTTTACCAAAGAACTGGAACGAATTTTTGTGGAACAGGTTCTGGTGTACGATGCCGAGCATATCAAAATCAAGTGGAAGTTTGATGATGTGTTTATGGCATTGCTGGGAAATGAGTAATCTTCCGACGGAGATTGCTCAGCCCACTATATTTTTTGTTCCTAACTTGACACCAGCAGATGTCACCGATCGTTTGGAACACATCAACCCATCCCTCGCCG
>UMED01013920.1_pt1 | contig 24432 bp, 23 predicted proteins | sample 1964661 | NCBI WGS metagenome assembly UMED01 (sample SAMEA4836011, study PRJEB28245) | human gut metagenome | biome: gut microbiome; material: fecal sample | place: Denmark | collected 2008
TCAGGATAATAATGTAAACTTATTAAAATCGAGTTATACTAGAATCAGATTGCTTTATGCTAAAAATCCAGTTATAATATTTTTAGTATTCAAACAAATTAGGAGAGGGAAATATGAAGATAATTGCAGTTTTTCATAATAAAGGTGGAGTAGGAAAATCAACATTACTGTTTCATACTGCTTGTGCCCTTGCAGAGCAAGGACATAAAATATTAATGATAGATGCAGATCCACAATCGAATTTGTCATTATATGGATTAAGTGATATAGATTTGCAGGCAATTTGGGAGGACGAGGAGAATGTTATTATTGATGGATTCCCAATTGGAACAAATACATTTAATACATCCTCAAGTAATCTTTTAAACTCTCCACGAACTATTCATTTTTTGTTGAAACCTGTAGAAAGTGGTGTTGATGATTATAATGTACTGCCACCAGCTATACACTTATTCGATAATCTTTCACTTATTCCGGGCAGAATAACACTTAGCCAGTTTGAGAGTATATTAGCAGATAGATGGTCTATTTCACCAGATGAAAATGTATTGGCAATTCGTACAATCACTCAATTTAGAACAATAGCAACAAGGTATGCTGAGACATATGGGTATGAGTATGTATTTTTTGATGTATCACCGAGTTTAGGGTTGTTGAACCGAGCGATATTAACAACGTGTGATGCGTTTTTTATGCCTGCTACACCTGATTTATTTTCAATGTATGGAATCAGAAACATAGGACAGTCATTAATAAGGTGGAAGAAATCATACGATTCGATGTATAATGCGGTTGGAGTTCAATTAAAGAAGTTGTTTGCGCCTGATTTTGTAAAGTTTTTAGGATATACTATATATAATGCTAGAGGAAGAAGTGATCAACCTTTGGGATTGGCAAAAGCACATAGAGACTTTGCTGAGAAGATTCCAGAAGAAATTAAGAAATGGATTCCGAAAGAAAATGTAGCTTTACAAGCAACAAATAATATAGAATATTCTATTGGTGGAAATGCGGTTTGGGGTTCTCATAATACCTATCCGGCTATGGCGCAAAAGTATAAGTGTCCAATGTGGATGATACCGGGGAAAGAGTTAGAAAATGAAGATAAGCTAACAGTAACTTCTAATAAAGTGCGATTTTTAGATACACAGAAAAGTTACTATAAGTTTTCAAATGATTTAATAGGTAGAATCTAATAAAATTGCCTACTATTAAAAATCTTTTTCTTTGTATCAATAATATATGGATGTATAGAGAAACGTATGTTATAACTATGTGAAGTATGAATGTAACATGATTAAGTGCAATAAATAGAATTATGAGGTATGATGTCAAGAAAATCATACCTCATAATAACCGATTAACCAATATAGGCATATCCGAAATGGAATTGTGATTTGGTAATAGCTCTTTTTACACTTCCGTTTCCTTTTCTGAATTTTAACATATCAGCCTTTATGGAATTTTCTTCTTGTAGGTCTGTAAGTTTTATCCAGATTTTTCCTGTTTCATCAACACCAAATTCTTCTGGAATTGTATCAGGATTTCCAGGGCATTCAAATTCTTCCCGTTTGGATTCGATATCAATAATTGTAGCAGAGTATCTTATTTCGTTGATCCCCATTCCAATAATAAAAAGAATTTTCACAGTTTCCCCATCTTTAATTGCCTTTTTATAAAACTTTATTTTGGCTTCTGCCATTCCGGAGTGTAGGCTTATTGTACTAAACCATGAATAGCCATACTGCTTTACTGCGTTCATATATGCTTTTATAGTTTCTTCTCCATTTAGTTCATTGCCATCAAGCGTATATGCTGTACCAAGTTTCATGATGATGTAGTCGTTGATGGGGGTAGTATCTTCTCTCTGCAAAAGAATATCCCGCGCATAGTCTACATTTAAGGATTTCTTTTTCAATTCTACATAAAGTTCCTCGTCTTGTGCCAGCATATAGGTGTCCATCATTTCGGTAAGAGCTGTAGATTTGCTGATTCCTTTGATTTTTGTAAATTCATCAAAGATAGTTTGTGTTCTTTCATCTGCATAAATTGATAAATAACCTGGACGTGCCATAATCGTATTCTCCTCTCTGTACACTTTCTTTATGTACCGCAAAACTTTATTGATGAAATTACTATAGCACATAACAAATCATATGTCAACAAAATGTACCGCAAAACTTTATAGAGTGTATTATATTCATAATCTATGTTTATTTCTTTTTTATGCTGCTGGTTTATTCTGGTACTTACCAAAACTTTCTGATATTTATTGATGTATAATTACACCGCCGGAACTGGCGGTATATTTAGGGATTGGAAGAAACAGGGCTTATAATTTGCTTAAAGATGGAGTTATCAAAGGTTTTCGTATAGGCTCGACATGGAAAGTCAGCAAAGAGGCAGTTGACCGTTATATTAGGGAACAGTCAGGAATGTAAGGGAATCGAAAAATCAATCGTATATTATATTAGTGCTATGACCGTATAATGGTCTATGGAACATAGTAGATAGAAGAATACTATAAAGAAATGTGTATGTATACTTTTCAAGATGTGAATGTATATTATATCTCTGTATAGTATAGGCATTATATGAAAAACCGTTTAAACGGAACATAAAGGAACGTAAATCAGAAACTGCCGTAGGCTTAATTGCCTGCGGTATTTTTTGTGTCCTGAAAAACTTCTTTGTTACAGACAGATATTATAACTGTGAGTAAGAACAAAAAGCAAATTTTGAAACGGAGGTTTTCAGAAATGACAACAAAGATAATTCTTATACTTTTAGGATGGAAAGGAGGCTAGAGTACAAATCGGCAACTATCAGATGAATTATATGGATTCAAGAAATGTAACTATGGTAACTATTAAGGCTTGCAAAAAAATATTTAAAATAGGTAATTGTTAAATGTTTATTACCCATGGGCAGCGGAATTTAAGCCCCCTATATAGGTAATTGTTAAATGTTTATTACCCATGGGCAGCGGAATTTAAGCCCCCTATAGGTAAGGAGAAAAAAACGCCAGTGTCCAGAAGAGCTCTGAGATTGACACAAATGTCAGATATTGGGGCGCACTTTTAGCCCTGAAGCTTATGTACCATGATAAAAGAATACTTTTTCAGGCAACCAACGGTTTTAAACTCCGGATATATTTCGGGCAGTCCATGCGGTAGGCAACAATTACGGTAAGCTGGCTGGCAATCCCTGCAAGGAACACATCAGCTTTTGTGGTTGCATGGTTACGGGTATGCTTACCTGCGATGCACATATTTGTTTTAAAGTGGTTGATTGCTCTTTCTATGGAAGCCCTTATCTTATAGAGGGAATTCCATTCTGGGGTATCGCGCTGGATGCCAGGGAACATACGGAATTCCATGTTTTCATAAGTATAAGTGGTCCGGCCTTTCCTGGCAGTGCTGCATGGTTCTTCACAGTCACAGACCCATTGCCCATTTACCATATGTACTTTTGGGCAGCACCATTTGATGCGGTCAGAGCGTCCTATTTCTTTCGTGGCACCGCAGCACTTCATGGCAAGGGAAGGGTCATTGGGGCAGGTAGGGTAGCCATAGTCATTGAAGCCAACTTTTTTGAGGGTGCTCTCATTACGGGGGTTGTAAGGGATGAGGGCTTTCTGGAAGCCGAAGTCCGTCTTAAGGAAGCCGTAGATGTCAGCGGAATCAAAAGCAGCATCACCCAGGAAGGTATCCGGGTGGAAATCGGGGTGCGCGGCAAAGAAATCAGAAAGGATGGGCTTGAGGGCTGCGGAGTCGCTGATGGTCTTATCCTCTTCGGGAGAATCTGATTTCTTCTCTACAGGGAGCTCAGGATGTGCGGCCTTGAAATCATCATCAAGGAAAACAATGTCCCTGACAATGCCGAGGCCATTGGTAAGGATGCCAAACTTATCGGCATAGCAGAAATGGCCGTTGATATACATCTGCTTGGCATCAGGGGAAGAAGCCGCCACGGAGGGCATGAGCCCATAGGCCATCTTATAAGGGTCCACATCAGGCTTATCCTTATAGTAAGCCTTGAGCTTTTTGATGAGTGCATTGAGTGTCTTGGGGTTGTTCTCGGAGACAAAGAGCTCAATACCGGAGGTATCAAAAGTAAGGATCCTGGCTAAGGAAGAGTCGATGAGCTGGCAGATAGGTTCGGTGAAATCAACCATCTGGCGGAACATAAGCTCAATATAAGGCTCAAAGTTCTGACGGAACCTGGTAAAGAGAGGGGCATCTGGTACTTTGGAGAAGCCGCAGAAGTCCCGGAATTCCTTACAGATGGAAAGGAAAAGGATGAGCAGGGAGTCCGTAGGGATGGAAAAAATCTTCTGTAGGATGAGTGCGGAAAGAAAGCCTGCTAAAGGATAGACCCTGTTGCGTCCAAGGCGCTGGTAGAAGGCATTGGTAAAAACAGAAGGGATAAATTCCTGGATGTCAAAATGTTCATCGAGGAGCTGGAAGAAGGAAGGGGTATCCTCCATAAGCATGTCCAGGCAGTCTGAAAAGGTATCTTTCAAAGAGATCTGACGGTATTTAGTAGCCATAAATTTTCTCCTCCGTGAATGGTGTGGTGGTTTGTGATGATTCTATTATACTATTTGCGGAGAGAAAATTTATATAAAAAAACAAAGAAAACCTATAAAAATCAATGGGTTTCGGCATTTAACAAATGCCTAAAATATTTAAAAGAAAAGGAGAAATGAATTATGGCAGCAAGTGTAGAAACAATGTTTAGTGTAAGGGAAAAACCGTGGCATGGACTGGGGGCTATCGTTATGGAAGCTCCGGGATCAGCGGACGCACTCCGATTGGCGGGGCTGGACTGGAACGTGGTACAGGAGCCGATTTATACGGACTTTAACGAGCCGATTGAGGGGTACAAGGCAAATGTACGGGATTCTGACAGAAAGGTACTCGGCGTGGTATCTGACCGCTACAAGGTGGTGCAGAATACGGATGCGTTCAGCTTTACGGATGAACTGCTTGGAAAGGGTGTACGCTATGAAACAGCCGGATCACTGCAGGAGGGGAAAAAGGTCTGGCTGCTTGCAAGGCTTCCGAGGGAGTACATTATTGCAGGGGAGAGAATCAGCCCTTATCTGGTATTCAGCAATACACATGACGGCTCCGGTTCGGTGAAGGTAGCAATTACTCCGGTAAGGGTGGTGTGCAACAATACCCTCAATCTGGCGTTAAGTACAGCAAAGAGAAGTTTCAGCATGATCCACACAGGCAACATTCAGGACAAGATACAGGAAGCAAAGGATACGCTTTTCATGGCAGAGGAATACATGGATTGCCTCGGTATCGAGTTTGAGCAGCTCCGCAGGCAGAAGATGACGGACGATCAGGTGAAAGAATATATTGAGCTGCTCCTGCCAATGGAGAAGGAGCCTACGGACATTCAGCGCAAGAATATTGTCCGGCTCCGTAAAGATATGGAGAAGCGTTATTATGATGCGCCTGATCTGCAGAAGGTAGGCAACAATGCGTACCGTTTTATCAATGCGGTATCTGATTTTGCAACACACAGCAACCCGCTCCGCAGGACGGCGAATTATAACGAAAACCTGTTCAGCCGCACCGTTGACGGCAATCCGCTTATCGACAAGGCATACCAGCTTGTAAAGGCTGCTTAAAACTGCCCCGGTAGGCTTTGGATAATGGGAGGTGGTGTCTGCTATGGATAATGGGGCTTTCCATCTTAGGTTTTCTGCCGGAGGGTAATGTATATTTTGGGATTCAAAATTATTCTTTTGGTCTTTTGGTCACAGGCAGGGAAATTGTATATCACGGAACGGAATCTGAAAATATGTGTATGCTGTAAAGCAGAAAGCCTTAGATTGGAAAGTGTTTGTAGGTAGTAAAGATAATGAATCATAACAGAAGATGGGGATGGTCGGGATTATTCTAATTCTAGCCATCCCCATTATTTTTGTCTTTGTAGGAAAGGAGTTTTATCATGTTTGAGAAAATATCGTTAGCGGGAGTCGATAATCTGGAATGGCTGCGTTTAAGGAAGTCAGGTATTGGCGGTTCGGATGCCGGGGCTATCTGTGGAGTGAACCCTTACAGTAGCGCCATGAAGGTGTTTCAGGACAAGACGAGTGAGGAAGTGGAGGAACAGGACAACGAGGCTGTTCGTATTGGTCACGATCTGGAAGATTATGTTGCACAGCGTTTTACGGAGGCTACCGGATTAAAGGTCAGGAAGTCCAATTTCATGTACCGGAGCGTGGAGCATCCGTTTATGATTGCGGATGTTGACCGTCTGGTAGTGGGTGAGGATGCAGGGCTGGAATGCAAGACGGCGAGCGCCTATAATGCGGACAAGTGGGCAGATGGGAATATCCCGCTCCATTATGTTATGCAGTGCTATCATTACATGGCGGTCACTGGAAAGCGTACATGGTATATTGCGGCGGTCATCTTAGGCAGGGAATTTACATTCCGCAAATTGGAGTGGGATGATGAGCTGATAAGCCGCCTGACAGCCATGGAAGATGATTTCTGGAATAACCATGTTGCGAAAGGCGTCATTCCGCCGCCGGACGGAAGTAAAGCTTGTGACGAAGTGATCGAACAGTATTTCCATACCGCAAAAAAGGCAAGTGCGATTAAACTTGTCGGGTTTGATGAAAAGTTAAGTAGGCGTGAAGAAATACTTGGCTTTATCGCAGAACTGCAGGAAGAACAGAAGCAGATCGAGCAGGAAGTGAAGCTGTTCATGGGTGACAATCAGTATGCTACGAGCGACCATTACCGTGTGTCGTGGGGAAACATAGATTCGGTCAGGCTTGACTCACAGCGCATCAAGGCAGAGAAGCCGGAAATCTATGCGGACTATGGAAAGCCTTCCCATTACAGGCGGTTTGAGGTAAAAGCGGCATAGGAGGCGGTTATATGGATGTAAAGGAATTAAGGGATATGCTGTCGAAGAGGCTGTATATTGAACTGCAGCTTTTTAAGGATGCCAAGCTCCGGCAGGAGAAGGAAGAAATCTTTAAGGCTTCTTACGAAATAGAAATCTATGTGAATTTGTATGAAATCTTTGCGGTGCATATTGACAATCTGCAGGAGGATACCATACGGAGGCTTTTGAGCCTTAATTTTGGGATACTGGAATTTGTCTATCAGGAATGGCTGACAAGGGAGGACAGTTTCTTTGATGAATTACGGGCTTATGCGTGCGGCGAGTTGGAAACTGTTTCAGAATTGGGAAATCTGGATTATGGAAAGGAGAGCGGGGATGGAACAGAGTTTAATCAGGCTGCTTAAAGCAAACGAGATTGAGTGCCGGATAGCGGTCATCAAAGAGAATGGTTTAAGTTTACTGCTCTATAAAGATGCAAGGGTAGACCAGCGTATACTTGATGAAACATTCGGAGCGTTCGGCTGGAAGCGGAGCCATCAGTGCATAGACGGGAATCTTTATTGTACGGTGGAAATCTTTGATAAGGAGTCCGGGGAATGGGTGGCGAAGCAGGATGTTGGCACAACCGGATATACGGAGAAAGAGAAATCCCAAGCCTCGGACAGTTTTAAGAGGGCTTGCTTTAACTGGGGTATTGGGCGTGAGCTGTATTCTGCACCGTTTATCTGGATTCCGGCAGGAAAGGCGGCAATCCAGAGCAGTGATAATAAGTTTTACTGTAATGACCGTTTTTCCGTGAAGTCTATTGCGTATAATGAAGACAGGGAAATTTCTGCCCTTGTGGTTGAGAATGATAAGGGGCAGACGGTATATGAACTGAAAGAGAAAGTTGCTGCAGAAAATAAAAATAACAATAATAAAGCGAAACAGGCTTCAAAAGCGGCGCAAACACAGAAAGAACCGCAGGAGAACACCATTTCCAAAGACCAGATGACTTCCTTACAGGCGGAGCTTAACAGGACAGGCGTGGCAATGGAGGCGGTTCAGAAACGGTACAAGATACAGGCACCGGAGGCTATGAACGAAGACACTTATAACAAGGTGATGCTTGCTTTTGTTTATGATACACTAGAATTACCGAAAAAAAGCGTCAGAATTCCCTGAAAAGAGCAAGGGAAATTCCCTAAAAAAGGCGGGACATATTGAATCCCCTTTAACCAACGCTTATCCTTTATCTAAGCACGACCAAAGATAAAGGAGGAAAGGAAGATGCTCACTATGTCCCAAATCAATCATATCAAAGATTTGAGTAGTTGTGGATACCGAATCAGTGAAATTTCCGAAAAAACCGGCTCGGATCCCAAAACAATACGCAAATACCTCTCACAGGATGATTTCTCCCCTGTTCCACCGATTGCACAGGAGAATCCTTCAAAACTTGATCCATTTAAGCCTGTCATTCAGGAGTGGCTGGAAGAAGATAAAAAACACTGGCGCAAACAGCACCACACAGCACAGCGCATCTATGAACGTCTGACAGAAGAACACAGCTATACCGGCAGTTACAGCATCGTCCAGCGCTATCTGAAAAAATGCCGTTCCCAGCGGGTTGAAAAAGCGAATCTGGAGCTTGTCTGGGACCCGGGTCCGGCCCAGGTGGATTTTGGCGAGGCTGATTTCTACGAAGTGGGAACACTTATCCGAAAGAAATACCTTACCGTTTCGTTCCCTTACAGTAATGACGGTTACAGCCAGGTATTCGGCGGTGAAACGGCGGAATGTGTCTGCCAGGGGCTCCAGGATATCTTTGAATTTATCGGCGGTGTGCCGCCCCTGCTGGTCTTTGACAATGCAGCCGGCGTTGGCCGGAGGGTTGGCGATGCCATCCATGAATCGGAGCTTTTTTCACGGTTCCGTGCCCATTACCATTTCCGGGTACGTTTCTGCAATCCATACTCCGGCTGGGAGAAAGGCAACGTGGAACGGAAAGTTGATTTCAACCGCGCAAACCTGTTTGTCCCGGTTCCTCATTTCTCGGAGATTGAAAAGTTCAATGAAAAACTTCTTCTGCGGCACAAAAAGAAAGCAGGTGAACTTCATTATAAAAAGCAGGTCCCCATCAGGGAGCTGTTTGAAGAGGACAGAAGGGCGTTCCTGCTCCTTCCCCCGAAACGCTTCAATGTCTGCAGGTACGAATGGCTGAAGGCAGACGGTTATGGGAAAGTGTGCATGGATGGGAAACATTTTTATTCCACACGGCCGGAAAATGCAGGCCAAAAAGTACTGGTTGGAATCCATGCCCATACGGTGGAGATTCTGAGTGACAGCGGCCAGATCATAACAACACACCGTCGTGCCTTTGGTGAAGGCCGCACGGACATCAGTGATTACAGTACAACTCTTTCCGTCCTTTTGAAGAATTCCGGTGCATGGGAAAACAGCGGCCTGCGCCGTGAAACACCGGACAGCCTGCGTACCTACATGGATGCCCAGCCCAAAGAAAAGCTTAAGGACTGTCTGCGTATTATGAATGAGCTGACCGGCCAGTATGGATTTAAGGCAGCTGTCACTGCCATGGAGATGGCATCCTCCAGAGGAAATATCAACATCTGTGATGCCTCTGTGCTTGCAGCGCGTATTACCGGCTACGGTATTTACACGCCGCCGGAAACAGGACCGTCGTTAGCCGCATATGACGAAGCATTCCTGAAGAAAGGAGGCAGCGTGTCATGATGACCCCAAAGATGAAGGAAGATCTCTGTACGCAGATACTGGATGCAAGCAGGCAGCTGTTCCTTTCCGCCAGGATTTCCGAACTGTGCCATGAAAAAGGGACACAGAAACAGCTGGAGTTTATTCTGGAACTCATGAATGAGGAACTGGCCCTGCGGGATGAAAACCGCCGCAAACGTCTCATCAAGCGCGCCAGTTTCCCAACTTACAAAACATTTGAGGGCTATGGCTATCAGAATGTAAAGTTTCCCCCTGCTTTCAGCAGGGAGGAACTGGAATCACTGGATTTCGTCCCCGGCCAGAAAAATCTTGTACTCTATGGTCCGGTAGGAGTTGGAAAAACCCATATGGCGATAGCCGCCGGCGTAAAGGCCTGTAATCTGGGCTATAAGACGAAGTTTTATACCGTGACAGAACTTGTCCTGAAACTGGCAGAAGCGCGTAAAAATGGTACATTGGAACGGTTGCTGAGGGATTTACAGGGGTTGGATCTGCTCATCCTTGACGAATGGGGCTATGTTCCAGTTGATAAGGATGGTTCACAGCTGCTATTCAGGGTTATATCCGACAGTTACGAAAGTAAAAGCATGATTCTTACCACAAATCTGGAGTTCTCGAAATGGGGCGGTATCTTTACGGATGACCAGATGGCCGCAGCCATGATCGACCGCCTTGTCCATCATGGACATCTCCTGATATTTGAAGGAAAGAGCTACCGGATGGAACATGCCCTCATGCGCCGGGACGCATAATCAATGCCCGCCGAAAGCAGGGAAATTCCCTTGCTGAAAAAAGGGAATTCTGACGCTTTTTTTAGGGAAAAGTGCTTGACAAAAAACACGCTTTATCAAGAACGAAATCCGCAAAGGCGGCATAGGAGGAAAGGTATAATTTATGGGATTGGAAGAATTTGCAAATGCTGTATTGGCAGCAGTAAGGGAGAAAGCGGACGGTGCTTTCAGTGCGTGGATAACCACGAATAGAAAAAACAATGGCATTAAGCTGACAGCGATTTGTGCCAATAGCCCGGACAGCAGCGGTGGACCATGTGTATATTTGGATGATTATTATAGGGAATATATGTGTGGGAATATGGAAATCGGTGCAGCAGCAGAAAATGTCTATCTGCGGATTATGGAACACAGAAATGACCTGAGAGATGTCAATGTAGCGGATTTTCTGCAGTGGGATGCAATCAAGCATCATATTTATGCAAAGCTGGTAAATGCAAATATGAACAAGGAGACACTTGGGATGATACCGCACAGGCACTTTTTGGATTTGGCGGTGGTTTATTACATAAAGGTTAGCGAGATTGACGGAGATGGGGGCATGGCATCTATCTTGATCCAGAACAACTTTGTGGAAATGTGGGGGCAGAGTGAAGAAAGCCTTTATCAGATTGCGAAGGATAATATGCGTATGGATGGGGAACCTCTCTTTGTGGATATGGCAACACTGCTTCAGGAGGTCATGCCGGACGGAATAACCCCTTTTGAGGGAGAGGATGTAGATGCGGAAATGTATGTTCTTACGAACCAGAAGAGAGCTTTTGGAGCTGTGGAGATTTTGGATGGGAATACATTACAGAACATCGGTGAAAAGCTGGCAGATGATTTTATTATACTTCCAAGTTCGGTACATGAAATCATCATCATTCCGTCAAGCAAAGCACCAGAATATTCGGAACTGGAATATATGGTATGTGAAGTAAATATGACGCAGGTAGATGTGGAGGAAAGACTGTCAAATCATGTTTACAGATATGACAGAAACGAGGGCATACTAAAAATGGCAGCATGATATTTGAACTTGCTGCAGGTGGAGAAGTCGGGCTGAAAAGTCCGGCTTTTCTGCCGGAATATTTTTTTCAAATAGTAGTAAATCTGACGTTTCCGTAAAAAGTGGAAAAGCCTTGTCATATTTAACTGAAATCGGTAAATTTGACAGTGGTACATTTAACGCTCGTTAGATTTGCCATATATCAAAATGAAATTGGAGGTAAAACAAAATGATTACAGTGAGGATGATTCAGTACTGGAATGATTATCACAAGAAAGAACTGCAGGAAAGGTTTGAGGATTTAGAAGAACTGGCGGACTGGATATTTAATCAAATGAGGGTAGATTACACTTCCGAGAGTGGGAGAGATTTGCTTTCATTCCCTAAGTGCGACACAAACGACAGGATATATGAAATTTCGGTCAGACCGGAACATGGAGGCTATGTATTCTGGTTAAAGCAGATTGAAGATGAAAATTCAGGCATTATATTTTCTGATGGTACATTTACCGCAGGACAGAAGCACTGCACTAAGACGGTTCGGGAATGGTTGGCAAGGTGTGAGATCAGGAAGAAAAACCCTACATTTAATTTTGCATCAGACGAAGCGGAAACAAGTGCGGATTTCAAGGAAGATTTTATGTCAGGGCGTGTGATTCGGTATTGTATGGATAAGGACAACAAAAATTTTAATGAAGATTATGTATCAGGTCGGCTTGTAAAAAGAGCCATAAGAAAAATACACAATGCCGGAGGCTGTGATGCCCAGGACGAATACAGTAAAGGATATGATGCTGCTATTACGCTTGCGCTGGATATACTTCTGGAAGAAACAGGGTATGTGTTGGAAGATGCACTTGATGAAGAAGATAAGGAGGCTGAAACAACATGAATGAATATGATGCGAACTATTGGAAACGTGGTATGAATATAACGGTAGGGCAGTTTTGCGATTATGTGAAAGAGAATATCCCCTCTGATGCAATATTCCTTGTGTGCGGTGATAGTCAGGTTTATTTGCACTTTTCACCAGAGGGAAATGCGTTTTCTGTGGATCACGATTCTTTGTCCGATTTGCCGGAGTATGAAAATTGCGAAGCAGGAGAATTTGATACAGGAGAGGCGGCATGAGTAGACAGTACGGATATTGCCGAATTTCCACAGGCAAGCAGAACATAGAAAGGCAAGTTAGGAACATACAATCTACGTTCCCAAATGCGGTTATTGTAAAGGAAGTTTATACTGGCACTAAATTTCAAGGGAGAAAAGAATTAGACAAAATTCTTGATAAGGTACAACCAGGCGATACAATCATTTTTGATTCTGTAAGCCGCATGAGCAGAAATGCCGAAGATGGCTATACGCTCTACGAAAAATTGTTTCGTGAGGAAATATCGCTTGTGTTTCTGAAAGAGCCTCATATCAATACGGAAACGTATAAAAAGGCTATGTCTAATCAGATAGCTCTTACAGGTGATAAGGTTGATCTGATATTAGAGGGTGTCAACCGTTATTTAATGGAGCTTGCAAAAGAGCAGATTAGGATTGCTTTTGAACAGGCAGAAAAGGAAGTGTCAGATTTACACCAGAGAACCAAAGAGGGAATAGAAACAGCTCGCCTCAATGGGAAACAGATAGGACAAGCAAAGGGAACTACATACGAAACCCAAAAGGCAAAGGTCGCTAAAGATATTATTCGTAGGCATAACAAATCTTTTGGCGGTTCGCTGACTGATACGGAAACAATGAAACAAGCTGGCATCTCACGCAAGAGTTTTTATAAATATAAAAGGGAGCTTCGGGAAGATACGGCATAATAGGAAGTGAAATAAAGCAGGATAACACTCTATAAAAAGAGGTTAGTCCTGCTTATTTTGTAACTCAATGTAGACTTGTAGATAGCGGTTTAGACGGTCTATCTCGGTATCACTTCCAGTATTCAGTATCTTAACAATCTCGTCCGGCAATTTGGAGAGGGCTTCATTATTCTGTTTCCCAAAGATAATATAATCAAAACTGCAATCAAAGATTGTGCAGAATTGGATAAGGTTCTTTAATGAAAGGCTGGAAGTAGCGTTCTCAACGTGGCTGATGTGCTTTGGGCTGACTCCGAGCATATCAGCAAGAGCTTCTTGCGTAACCTTATGGGAGCGGCGCACATCCGCTATTCTGGTGCTTATAGCTGTTAAAGTATCATTTTCCATCTAACTAAACCTCCAACGTATAGCTTATGCCAGATGCTTTAGCTCAATAACTCATTAAAAGGTAAAAATTTATACAAAAGTATATCTAAAAGGTTTAGTTTTTGGTGGAATGGTGTTATAATATTTGTTAAGTGTGCGCAAATTTGAAGATAAGAAAGTAAATGAATTAGGGAAGTAAAGGATTCTCAATAATATATAGTGGAGGTAATATATGGCTTTAATACTATGCCCCGAATGTGGGAAAAAATTTTCTGATAAGGCATCTGCCTGTCCTGAATGTGGTTGTCCTATGGAGTATATTTTAGGTGAGCTTAAAAAGAATGAAACAGTAAAAGCTACAAGCACTGGTGAAAAGTACAATATTTTAGGCAAAGAATTTGTACTTGATAAAAGTTTATACAGTTATATTACTTTAAAAATTGTTTTGAACAGTCTAAGGGGAAATATGCGTGATGAAGCATCTGTATTCTATCGTTCAATGAAAAGCATAGATGAACTGATAGATCAGCTTCCAGAACAGGTTTCAGAAATCATGGATAAATTATTGGATTCAGCCGTAGACACTTTAGTTCAAATGGGTGTATATGATATTGATAAGCCTGCATTTTTCCAGAAATATTATGTAAGTAGCTTTGATGCTCAACCAATTATGGCATCACTTGTTGAGCGTTATTTAGGCATTTTGGATTATGAAAATGGTCTTAAACAATATCAGGAATACATAAAGGCTTCGCATAAAAAGTGGGTTGGCGGTGGATTTGGCGTTATTGGAGCAATTAAAGGAAGTACAGCGGAGCTGATGAATATTGGTAACAGCTTTCTTCATGCCTTGCCAGATCATACAAGGCGTGTGAACAATGAGTATGCTGTTCAGAAAAAGAAAGATGATATGTTACATGATCCAGAAACTTATAAAGTAATATTGTCTGCATTGGAATGTCTTTTTGATGGTATTTTTAACTCTATGATGCAGGAGCTTGTGTTACATCATGTATTTGTAGACTATAATTTTAATGCAGATAAGGCGTTTAGTTTATTGAATAATTATAGTCATAATGTGACTTCATTAAAAGATTCCGCAAAAATAGAGATATTAAGAGAGGCTTTTTTTGCTGATCCATCTATGTATCCGGTCTATCATGCAATTTTATGTACTGATTTAGATAAGAGTGGGGATGTAAAGCGCATTGCCGAAAAATTGGGTTATTATGAGATTTTTCTAAAAGAGATTAAAGAATATCAGAGTGAGGAAGAGCGCAAGCTGATTGATAGCCACGAAGATGAAATTAAATGGATAAAGGCACACTCACAAAAGGTATCAAATAATAGTGAATTATTTTCTGTATTAGATAAATGTCTTGGGCTTACTGCATCTATTGGCATAAATCTCAATACAGATATTTATAATGCAGTAGTGTCTAGGATAACTAATAATTTTTCATCTGGCGATATTGGGGCTATACGTCAATATATTAAAGCGCATCAAACTGAAATCGGAGAAAAACTAACTTTAGATATAATGGAATTACTGGATAGTAAGTTTGATTGCAAAAAAGCAGAGAGTTCTTTAGCAAAATTATTTGATGGCTTTTATCTATATCAGATGTATTTTATGACAGCAATGGTTTCTCCATTAGATTTTGAAAAAATTCTTTATGCTGCTATGGAAGAAAATGATTTACAGGCACAGGAGGCAGTGTATGATTTCCTTATAGGGGATTATTGGGCTAATGATAATGCGGAAAAAAATGTTTCTTATAGCAATAATATCGAAGCATTTCTTGGCAGTTTTGAATCATTAGACTTGAAGAAGCCTTTTGTTAAATTCTTACTTGGGCAAAGCCTTTTGTTCGAGGGGAACAGAAATGAAGCAAAAAAATACTTTTTACAATGTGAAAAACAAATTACCCATTGATATATTTACATTATGCGGATAAAGAAGCATCTGCGTACTCTGAAAACTATGAAAAGATTTTAAAGCGTTATGATTTCTTGAAGAAAGCATTTAAAAACGGTTCAATAAAAGGCGGTATGATGATGCTTGAAACAGTAGATAGTGCTATGAAACAGATTCCTTCATATATGGAGAGCTTTAAGGCATTAAGGACGCAAACGATCACTGAATTAGGATTTGATGTTTCAGATAGTCCAAATGAGAAAGCAGATGAATATTATTCGCAGTATAAGGCGCTTTTCATGGAAAAGAAAAAGCGTAATGCAGATGTTAATTATGCGATAAAATTTTGCCACGGAAAGAGAATACGATATTTTGAAAGGCTAGATGAATTTTATAAACTATACAATGATGATAAAGTTCCAGCCGATTTATCTATTGATTCAGGTTTAAATCAAAAACTTTGTAATTACATTGAATGGGTATTGGAACAGCTTTTTGCACGCTATCCATTTGTAGAAGATATGCGATCATCTAAGCAAATTAGACGTGTCATAAAATATAATAATGCAAATGGTTCTGTGTATTTTTCAGAAAATGTAGGTGTTTTAGAAAATGGTGAATACCCAGTGATTGTATGTAATTATGAAAATATCAAGGTTGTCTTTACCAATGAAAAAATACACTTATACGATAGTAGCAATTCTGGTAATAATGAAGAAATACCGTTTCCTGAAAATGGATATGAGTTGTATAAAGCAATCACTGAAAAAGGATTACTTTCTTCTAAAGGGAATAATCAAGAGAAATTAAAGCAGTTTTTGAGTGAGATACCTGCATATTTGTATAGCCTTGATGAAGAATTGGAGATTGACAATTCTATGGCTTCATATAAAGAGCTTATCCGTGAGGAAGTTCAGAAAAGCAATCAGGAGAACACAAAAAAGGGGTATCATCCATATTTAAAACGCTAAGACCGAATAATGCGAAAAATGATAAGGAAAAGTCAGCCAGTGTAAAATATTGTATGTTCTGTGGAAAGCAGATTGAGAGAACAGCAAAATTCTGTAATTTTTGTGGCGAAGCTGTAAGAGAATAGGAGTGATGATATGATATGCAAAAAATGTGGGTATGAATTTTCTGCTGGCGTATTTTGTCCTGAATGTGGTACAAGATATGAAACGCCAGAGGAAGAAGCCTTGAAAAAGGAAAAAGCGGAGGCTAAAAGAATAGCAAAAGAAAAAGCTGAAGCCGAGCGTATTGAACGTGAACGACAAGAGGCAGAGGCAAAACGAAAAGCGGAGGAAGAACGCATAGCCAAACAACAAGCCGAAGCTGAAAAAGCAAGGCAGGAGCAACAGGCGTTACAGGAGCGTACCTATAAGGGAACGGTATATGAAAGCCGAGAAGGAGCAGTAATAGCCAGAGAAGATGAAGAAAGGGTTGAAAACCTAAAAAAGAAACTTCTTTTTACAAAGAAACAGGATGAAAGAAGAAAAATGATAGCTGAATTTGGTAATCCTCCCATGACCTTTGAAAGCAGACAGCGATATGATGCGCTAAAAGCTAAGTCAGAACAGGAAAAGCCAAAGTCAATCATCATCAACTGGATATATGGAATTACTGTCTTAATTGCAATGATTCCGGCAGTTACTTTGAGTGTAGAGAATGGTGCTATTTACTATGCGGCAATGGTATGGGCTGGATTTGGGATTTACATATGGGCTATCTGGAAAATTGTTTTGTTTGTAAAGAGCAGGAGTAAAAAGTATTACTTGAATATAAAGCATATATAGTTAGTATCAAGTTGTATCTAAAAGGAAAAGCATTTTGCTGCAGATACCGTAGCAAGTAAGAAAATTGATTTATCTATCTCCGGAGAGTCAAAAACTCTCCGGGTTCTTTTTTTATTTAAAAGTATTAAAATTCCACCATAATATAAATTTTATCTGCAATAATTTAATATCATAGTAAATTGCCGAAATGTAAAGGAGATTGAAGTTCAGCTTCTATATAGGTGTTTTATTTTTCCCCTATCATCCACAGCAGATAATGTTATATAATCTAAAATAGTGGGAATTAGGGGAATATGGGAAATATGAGGATGGGAAAGTGGGAATCGGGGAATTTTCCCAATTTCCCATAATTCCCACAAATATGTGTATTTATAGTATTGGTATTGCCGGAACAAGAAAGGATGAAAAAATGAGTGGAAAAGAGAACAAAAAGGTGGATGAAAAGACGTATACGCTAGATGAAATTAGATTGGATCTTAGAAGCAAACAGGGAGATGATTTGGAGAATGATGGATTGACGGAGCAGAATGTGTCTGGTATTTTGAAAAGATTGTTGGAAGATATGGGCTTGCCTGACGCAAAGAAGGTATTGAGGGCTGGAAAAGGGTTCGCCTTTACAGAGCAGGAAAAGGAATTGATAGAGTGTTTGATATTGGAACGTCAAGGAAAACTAAAGCGACATAAAAAGGGGAAACATAAAGGAGAAATCGTAGAGCCTGATTTTGAATTTCTTTTTGGAATAATGAATGGCATAAGGGCAATGCTGATAAAGCGTGGGTATGATGTGGAAAAATTGTATGATGAAGTTGAAGAATATATGACAAGTTTTTTGAGCAATGAGGCATCTGTAGCAATTACAATATCCCAAAAGCTTCAGAAAATGGTGGAAAGAAATATTGTAGACAAGAATACATATATTCGGACGTTTGATAAATTTATTTGGATGCGTGCTATGGAAGAAGAATTAAGCGGAGTAGCTGACAAATGGGATGCTATATTCAGGGAGTATGAAAAACTGATGAAAGCGGAGGTCTGTGATAAAATCGAAGAAATGTATCACAAGCCATATGGTGCTACAGGAGAAAATGAAATACCTGTAAAAACAAATGAGCAAATTTTTAATGAACGTGTTAGTGAACATCTGGAAAATAAATATAAGGAAAAATGGGAAATGCTTGATAAGAAAGAACAGAAATTTTTGGCAGACAGGGAGAGGAAAGAAAAATATTATGATGATAAAGAGGAATATTATAGGAATCATAAGAGTAAAAGTGCGACTGCCAGAGCTTCATATGGACAGGAACTTTTTAAAATAAAGATGGAAATAGAGGAATTAAATAAGGAGATAGAACAGATTTCAATACAAAGAAGTGCGATTTATCGTAATTGTCAAGAGCTTGCATATGATGAACTGTATGGTGGAAATGAAAAAATTCCAGTAGTGGGACTGCCAGATACAAGAGAAATATTATGGAAAGCCAAAGAAAATGTGTCAGGTAAAAGAAAAGCGGACAAATTAGAATATTTGCAAGAATTATTGAAGGATGCAGAGAGCAAGGTAATAGAATTGAGGGAATTCTTGGATATTGAATAATATGGGGGAGAAGATGTTTATTTGGGCAGAGGATTAAGAGGAATCCTCTGCTTTGGTGTTTACTTGAAAAAATTTTGATAATCAAGTCCAAAAATCGAATCTCTGAACCATCTCCGTTTACTAAAGTGATAGACTGAACATCACAAAGCAGATTCTATTCAAAGAATCTGTTTTGAATAAAGTGCGGAGGTGGATGATTGATGGCAGAAAGCGGAAAAAAGAAGGAGATGGTAAAGGATGTGCAATCAAAAGTCAAGATGGTACATATTGTTTCGGAAGAAAAGAAGAACTATGCAAAGGGGAGAAGGGAAATGCTTGTTTCCGAAACAATAGATTCCCATGCACACGGGAATAAGGAGGTGGAAAAAGAGGTGCAGGAAAAAGAAATGATAGCACACACAATGGTTCCCCCAATATCTGTACAGCCCCAAGTATCACAGGCACAAATAGCGGCTGCTCTTTGCGGCGGCAATAATCAGGGAATCAGTTCAAAATTTGTATTTGATAATATGAAGCAGATACTTTTTATGGGAGATAAGCCCATAGTAAATTTCTATATTGTCATAATGCAAATGAATTCGTTTTGTGATGACAAAACGGAACAGTGTACCAGAACGCTGATTGATTGTAAGTGTTGTGTATGGCATGGAGGGCTTTGTACGGAATATTCTTTTAATAAGGTACGTATGGAAGAAGTGGCAAGCTATGAATTATTAAATAGGATGCCATACGCTGTGTCCTTTTGCAATAACAAGGGTGAGCTTACAAATTATTTGTATTCTTACGTTAATAGTCTGATTTTTGCATATCGTGGAGAAGTGGTGCAGACCTTTGAAACGTCTGGTTGGAAAAAGATAAATAATACATTGGATGTTTATGTAACTGCAGATGGGGTAATCGGTTATCCTGATTTAAAAATATTGTCTGGTGACGGTCTTAGAATCAGGAATACTTATAATGGTCTTTTGTATCCTGAGTTTCAAAATATGCGTCAAACTCTGAACAGGATGGAACAGATGGATGTGCTTCTTATCTATACTTTGGGGCAGACGATACATACATTGTTTGATGAGGCGAATGTCGGTCTGAAACATATCCTGTTTGTCGTCGGACCGAGGGGGAGTGGCAAAACGGCAGTTTCTCTTTGTTTTACACAGTTAGAAAATAAGAACTCTCCGAAATATAATTTTCAAGCAACGGAATCAGGACTGCAGGCGAATCTTATGTATCACAGGGACAGGGTAATGCTGATAGATGACTTGGCTCCGTCGGCGGATGCGGGGGATAAAAGGCAGAAAGAGCATAAACTGGAAAGCATTATCAGGCTGTTTGGTGATGGCTCCCAGAGGGTTATTAATACTTTTTTTATGAAGTTCAATGCAGATAAGATTGATTATTCTGTGCATGGTGGGGCTGTGATTACAGGAGAGTATTTTTATAGCACAGGTTCAGAATCTTCTATTGCAAGGGCTGTTGTCATTGAGCTTGGGAGGGAATCGGTAAATTGGGAGTGGTTGACATATTTCCAACGGAATCCACAGATTTTAGAAACCTTGGTTTATCGTTTCCTTGATTTTGTAAGTAAGAATTATGTATGGGTGCTTAATATAATCAGAGAGTCTGTAGAATTTTACAGAAGGGAAATGCCGCAAAGACAATTCTCAAATAAAAGATATTATGATTATTGCGGACAGTATATGGCAGTAGGAAAGATTTTGATGGCTTTTTTTCGGGGCGAGTCTGGAATTGACGGACAGGAGCAGCAGAGGTATTTGGGTTCGTTGGAAAATGGAGTTTTTCATTTGCTGAAAGAGAACGATCAGGCAATGAAACGGAAAGCTCCGGTTAATGAGGTTATTATGTCGTTGATATATTTTATGGAATCAGGGAACTGTGGGAATTGGGGTGATCCGTTTACAGAAGAAAGTCCTTTGATACTACATGATGGGATGCTCTATTTCAGGCAAAAGGATTTGCCAGGGATAAAGCAAAAATATGCAAATAAAGTGAATGTTTCGCAAATTTCCATGAGCAGTACGGAGATAGGAAATCTTTTGGAAGTGCATGGGTACTGTGAGAGTTATATGGAGGGAAATAAGAAGCGGCTTGGGAAGAAGTATAATGCTTATGGAAACGAAAGGATTATGTGCATTCCGCTTTATAAAATCCATGAATTTCAGGAAACTATGCAGATAGACTACTAAGGATGTTACTGCAGAAATTTTCGGTTGCATACCATAATAATGATAGCAATATCAAATGATATAAAAAAGGAGTGAATCTTATGGAAACACAGGTATATATGGCATCTGATATTCAAAAGGCACTGGGGCTTGGCAAGACCAAGACCTATGAATTTCTGAATGAGGTGTATAAACAGAAAAAACCGCTGTTCAGGGTTATCAAGGTGGGAACTTCGGTAAGGGTGCCGAAACAGTCTTTTGATAACTGGCTGAATGCTGCCACAGATTAAAGAAAGGGGTGAGCCTGATGGCAAATAAGAAAAGCGTTGCCTTTTTTGAGGCTGGCAGTTGGTATCATCGGATTAAGCTGCTGCAGGAAGATGGGACAACGAAGTATTCTAAAAAGGGCGGTTTCCAGACCGAAAAGGAAGCAGAATCAAGTTACCGCAAATATGATGAAGAATATAAAAAGGCTTATCGGGCTTACCATGCAACTTCTTCTACTAATTTTGAACTAAAGGATTATTTGATTTACTGGTTGGAAGAAATATACAGTGAAAGGGTTGAAAATACATCCCGTATGCTTGCTTCTTATGTACTGTATGATTTAATTATCCCAAATATGAATCAGGGGATAAAGCTGCGTTATGTAAGCACGGAGTATCTGGATGCGTTGTTGGAAACAGTAGCGAAAGCGTGTGAATCTGCCGGAAACAAGAGCAGGGAGCTTTTGAATATCGCTCTGAAAGATGCGGTGGCGCAGGGATATATTCATAATAACCCTGTGCCGGATACAAAGCCATATAAGAGAAAGAAACCGAAAATCATTGTACTTAGCAAGGACAAGATGCACTTCTTCTTAGAAAAGGCATCAGAAAATAATTGGTACTTGGAGATCCTGTTAGGACTGTTTATGGGGTTGCGGAAAGGTGAAATCAGCGGATTAAAGTTTGGCGACTTTGATGTGGAAAACAGGACGGTCAGAATATCGAGGCAGGTAACATCTGATCCGCTCGTTCCAAAAGGGCAGGGGAAGATATCAAAATATCAGCTTATCGAAAAACCGCCGAAGACACCTAACAGTAACAGAACGCTTCGAGTGCCGGAGGCGATTATGGATGAAGTAATGGAAAGGAAAAGGCAGAATGATTTAAGGAGGGAGCAGTTAGGGGAACGGTACATAGATAAAGATTATTTGTCATGTGCGGAAAATGGGCTGTCTCATTCGGCATCTTCACTGAACGCAGCCTTATCAAAACTGTGTAGCAGAAACGGACTGCCCCATCTTACAGTACATAGTTTGAGACATATGTATGCAACTATTCTGACGGAGCAGGGCGTTCCGCTTGTAAAGGTTAGTGCGCTTTTGGGGCATAGTTCGATTCATACAACCTTTGAATATTATTGCGAGGTTATGGACGAGCAGGAGCGGATTCTGAGTTTTATGAATGATTTGTTTGTGCCGGAAGGAGGAAAAAATAATGCTTAATATGGAATTGCAGAATTATGTTGATTGGAATGTGAAATCAGTGATTAAACTTCTTGAACGGAATAATTATGGTTATCGTGTCATCCTGATTTATGCGGATGGCACGAAACAGACCAGGCAATATTCCGGCTTTGCGACAAAGAAAGCGGCAGAGGAAGCGAGAAAAATAACCATAGGCGAATTGGTGAATGGAACGTATGTGGTAAATAACAATGTCAAGGTAAAGGATTTTTTGGATTACTGGCTGGAATATGATATTAGACGGAGGGCGCAAAGCAGCAATACCTATGACACCTATTCTAATATTGCAAGAAATCATATCATCCCGATTCTTGGGAATAAAAAACTGACAGAAGTAAATAAAGGAGATGTTCAGAGGCTGTATAAAGACCGGGCAGGGTTTTCCAAGCATATTGTGAGGCTGGTTAAGACAGTTATGAATGTCTCTTTTCATTATGCGGTAAAATGCAAGCTGATTTCCGTTAATCCGGCAGATGGGATAGATTTACCGAAAACGGTCGAATCAAAACCTTATCACACAAGAAATATAGATACAACGAAAACACTGAATATGGAACAGATTGTGACACTCATAGAAGAAAGCAGGGATACGCCTATTCATATGCAGATACTTTTCAATGTGTTAATGGGTTTGAGGCGGCAGGAAATCAATGCGGTAAAATATTCTGATGTAGATTATATCAACCGCACTTTATCTGTAGAGCGGCAGCTTGGAAAGAAATTGAGTCGAGAGCCGAATGGAATAGTTGAAAAGCCAACAACGAAAAGTGAACTGCCTCTTAAAACTTTATCCAGCCGAAGGGAACTTCCCATACCGGATTATGTCTTTGAGGCGATTTTGGAAGAACGGAAGAAGTACGAAAGGAACAGGAGCAGAAGGAGATCACAATTTCTTGATGCAGATTATATCTGTTGCTCAAATTATGGAAAGCCTCGGAGCAAGGATTTCCACTGGTGTCATTATAAGGAACTGCTTCAAAAGGCAGGATTGCCGGATATCCGCTGGCATGATTTGAGAAGTACCTATTGTACCTTGCTTCTCAAAAGTGATTTTAACCCAAAGGCAGTTTCTAAACTGATGGGACACGCAAGAGAATTGATTACAATGGATGTGTATGGGGATAATGCAAATATTATTCCTGAAGAAATACCGGAACTGCTGTCATACATGGATGAGGTTATGCCAGAGAAATTTACTGATGATAATGCTAAAAGTGATATGTTGGATACGGTGATTGATATTGACGGTTTTTTACCAAAAAGAGAGGCATCAGGGAATTAATAAAAGCTGCAAAAGAACACGAACTTATGTTTGTTCTGTATGGACAAGAGAGGGTGGATGTGGTATAATAAATCCCGATTTTGCTTTTCAATTTGTCCATTCAGTTTTACTACTTCCGTATGGTGCGGAAAATTGAAAGCGGTGAACGAAATTCGTCGAAAAGGCATTTTTTAGAAAACAGAATATGTGTCTCGACGAATTTCTGCCTAATAGTCGAACTTTTTCACTATGGATTTTGGAGGTGGTATTTGTGCAAACTGCACAAAATATATTTAAACTTCATTCAGAATACAAGCCGACAGGCGACCAGCCACAGGCAATAGAAGCTCTTGTGAAAGGCTTTAAAGAAGGTAATCAATTTCAGACTTTACTAGGGGTTACAGGCTCCGGCAAGACCTTCACTATGGCGAATGTCATTCAAGCCTTAAACAAACCTACTTTGGTAATAGCGCACAATAAGACACTCGCTGCACAGTTGTATGGAGAGTTCAAAGAATATTTTCCGGAAAATGCCGTAGAGTATTTTGTGTCCTACTACGACTACTACCAACCCGAAGCCTACGTCCCATCCA
>UMED01028835.1_pt1 | contig 23554 bp, 23 predicted proteins | sample 1964661 | NCBI WGS metagenome assembly UMED01 (sample SAMEA4836011, study PRJEB28245) | human gut metagenome | biome: gut microbiome; material: fecal sample | place: Denmark | collected 2008
TCCAGCCCTCCTTCATAACAGATACCGATACTCGTCGCATTGTGCCCTTTGGCATGTGCCCCTATATTCTCTACCGGACGAGTGGACACAATCCGCCCGTCCTTGCGGATATAGAAGTGATACCCCGGCCCGTTGAATCCACGCCTGCGATGGCAGACATCCAGATCGAACTCCGTAAAGCACCGGTCTTCCCTCGTTGCGGAGCAATGAATCACGATTAAGTCGATTTTCCTCATACCCCCTCCTTCACTTTTCGACATTCCTCCCGCTGAGAAACATCAGGAACGCGATCACCCATTCCAAAATTCTTTGTAACTTCTTCATCGTTACTTTGCTATATTAAGTTGTTTTACGTTTACACCACAGATTTCACAGATTATCACAGATTTAAATATGAAAATCAATTGCAGAAAAAATAAATTCTTCATCTGTGATAATCTGTGAAATCTGTGGTGCGAATTCATGCCGTCGGGTCATCCACAATCCCCCCGTCGCCGTCGCCCCCGTCGCCCTTTTGCGCCGCCCGGGTGCTCACCTTGCTGAAGCTGAGTGTCTTCATCGCATCCGCCAGCACAGGCCCCGGACGGAAGTTCACTCTCGCCTTGCTAATATTCGCCGCTTTGAAATCCTCCGGCTTTTCAGCTCCCTTGCTTCTCAGACCCACCTGAAACGTGCCGATATTGCCCAGCCGTACAATCTCTCCCCTCGACAGCCCGTCTACCATTTCATCCTCCAGCGCCTTCAGCACCGCCACCACATCCGCCGAGTGCACCGTACAGGCCTTTTCCACCCGGGTCGAGATCTCGTCCAGCCCCACATCGCCACTCGCCTGTGCCTGGGCATAATACTTGGCGGGATCATCCTTCTTCTGCATGTTCTTGCGCGCCACTACCGAATACGTAACTTCTTTACTCATAATCGTACTTTTTTTTAGAGTTAAACATCTGTTTTTCAATCACATTTCAAAGATACGACAACCTCGATGCGCCAATGACAAGGAAAGAGCTCCGATGACGAAGTTTGACGAAAAAAGAGTATAAAAACACGCTGCATTCCGGATGTTTTTTCGTATATTTACGGTAGATAACAATCAGATAATCAAAACCATGAACCAAAGAAAAGAAGAAGACACAACCGAAGCCGATTTCATTATCCGCTCGTACACCAAAGCCGAACTTGCACAACTTTACTGCCCGGGCCTCGACCCGGTGCTCGCCCTGCAGAAACTCTACCGCTGGATGCGTAAAAACACTGCCCTGACCCAGGCACTGTCCGAAGTCAATTACAACAAATACCGCCACAGCTTCCTCAAGCGCGAAGTCGGGCTGATAGTGCATTACCTGGGAGAGCCTTGAGCTCACCACAGAGAACGCAGAGGACACAGAGTTTTAATTTAAACACCTGTTCCGGGGAAAATAAATTTTTCCTCTGTGAACTCTGTGTCCTCTGTGGTGAAAAACGTGAAAAAGACTTAGACATTTCCCTCGAAACATCCAAGTCTTTTAGTAGAAACTCTTAAGTCTTTTCAGAAAAGGCTTAAGAGTTTTTTCATACAAATGCAAGCACCTTTCCAGCCTCTTTTTGGGTCCAAAGGTCCAAGGTCCATTCTATGGGATGCCCGCACCCCAGCTCCGAGTCGTCCTTCGATACGCATCTCCCTCTTTTACAACAAGTTTAAGCTCGACTGTCTTCCTGAAAAGCCGTTTAGCAGTGGTTTTAGGAATCCCCATCTCCACAGCCTTATCCACCACTTGGGTAAAAGTAAAAGTTCCTGAAAGAGACTGCAACACCGGACGCAATCTGAAATAAGGCTTTAAAGGCTTCGGCTTACTCTCGCTTTTCCGCATACAGGTAGACAGCAGCAAACTATGCTCCAGCAACACATCCGTCATCAACATAGCGGTATGGAAATCTTCGTCAGAACATGCATATTCGGGCATCGCCCAAGCACACTCCCCCTTCCGCAACGCCGTAAGCACACAGGCTATCCGGCTCGCCATCAACCCGTGTCGGAGCACGATCGCCCCCGGCGAGTCATCCCGCTCGTTCACCACCTCAGACAAGTGAGAAGCAAACCGCAATGTATGCTCCGCCCATTGCTCCGAAGTAAACGTAACCTCCGTGGGAGACTGAAGCAGGAACTGATGTAACTCGAGCAGGCGGGCACTCAGACGGACAAACACCGCGCGATGATCCTCGCACCCCGCCCGCGGAGCCGCCGAACGCCACTCCCAGGCACTCTGCCCCGTATAGATCAGAAAACGACTGTACAATCCATTTTCCAATGAAGGAATAAAACGCACCAACTGATTGGGAGTGCCGGCCAGACACAAAGCCAGACGCGGATGGCGAGCCACCACCTGACGCCCGTTCACCTTAAAATCAGCCGATACCACTTCGTGCTGAAAAGCAGCCCGGAATACATCATCGTGCTTTCCGCACTCATTCCGGATAGCGCCCGACACCATGTCCAGCTCCGTAGCATTGATGCAGCACCCCAACTTGCCGCTCTCTTCCAAAGCGCTAATGATCAGACTCTTCGACACATTGGGCGAAAGTGTCAGCAATTTACGGACAGGCTCTTTGGGACGTAGCGAAAAATCCGGCGAACGCTTCTCCGCCTGCGCCTTTTTCTGCTCCAGCTCCCACTCGAAAAACGCTTTATCGTACACCAGACGCACCTCATCATTCTGTTTCTCATAAAACTTATGAATCTCGGCAGGCAGCATTCCGGCAAGCCCCACCACTCCCTTTCCGCCCCCGGCATGGGCTATCACCATATAGTACAGATGCGGAGAATAATACATTTGATCGTACAAAAGACGTACCTCGGGCAGGCACGCACTGATATTGACAATCATGGCCGCCAGCAACATGTCCCGCTCACGAGGACTTCCCGCCAACTTTACCCCTTCGGCCAGCAAGGCAGGCAGATGATCAAACACCTCGTCGGGAAAATAAGGCGCATCCCGCCGGAATCCTTCACTTTTTCCGAACAAGACATCCTCCAAATCCTCTTCTTCCTCCTCCTCGGGCATCCCATAGAATGGACCTTGGACCTTTGGACCCAAATCGGTCACCACAGCGTCCGCCTTTCTGACAGAAGCATACTGATAACCAGAGAATAACGTTTTCTCAATCTCTCCGCTTCCGAAATCAGCCTGCGCATATTTCTCAACCACTGTTTTTTGCAACAGCCGCATTTCTTCCGGCGAAAAACCTTTATACCGGGCATAACGTCCCAACTTCAACATAAACGCATGCCGCCCCCCCGTCGCAAACGGGTTGCGGGTATCGAAATCGCTCAGGAAAGCCTGCATAAAGCCATTCCCCGCTTCGGGAGCAACGCCTGCCGGCCGAGCTCCGTCCACCGCCTGCGCAGGATACTCCCCTTCCGCCTGCGGCAGTCCGTCCGCCTGCTCCCGCCACGGAAACACCTCTGCAGCGGGATTATAATACGCCTCCGGATCATACGAAGCGTAACACGCCCGCCCCAAATCACGGCACGACATATCGCAAGGATGACCCAACACGCGCTCCAACTCACGGGCGACGACAGGATAAGCCGCCGCATATTGCCCGGCATTCTCCGCATCGATGCACACAATCAGCTTCAGCCCTTCACCCGAGATGCTGACAAAGGCCTCCACCACGTATGGCAATGCCTTGGCCTTCTCCTTCATCCCGGACAGTTTCTCCGGACAGTGGTCAAAGTCGAACAGCGCCAGTCCGCTCAGCCCGCTCACCTGGTTCGCCGCATGTCCGCCCCGGCACTTGCCGGCTACCACCACTGCATTCAGGGCACCCTTCAGCTTCTTGGCTTCCTCGGCCATCCCCGTCTGCATCCACCGCCGATACGACCCGGCAAGCACCTTCCAGCGTGCTCCCCTGAGGTCATTATGAAACTCTTCCAACGAAATCTCTTCCGCCTTCTTTTCCCACACATGGAGGAAAAAGGAAATTTTAAACTCTCTCTTTTTCATTGAGTATTAAATTTTAATGTTTTTAATCCCGATCCGCCGCCAAGCGCACAAAGCAAAACCCTTTCCACTCCGCATCCTCTGCAATGAACCATGATGCAAAAGAACAACAAACTTTTTACACTTCCGAATGTTAAAACCGCCGTAAAAGTCCCTTCGGAAAGCCTCCACACCTACCCACACGCCACTTTCACCGTCCGCCTCCCGGCTCTTTTTAACGCCCGAATTTATTTTCTCACCTCCCGCTTCCGCTCCTGATCCTTCACCGTGTTACTCAGGAAACGACACAACCGTTTCATCTCCCGCATCTCCTCCCTCGAGAGCGGTTTGGGAAGCTCACGCACCAAAGCAAACACCTGTCCGGACAATTCTCTAAGCAACTCATTCGAGTTCTTTAACTTGTAGTTTTTTTTCCATAATCATTAAATTTGAAATATATGTTAATTATTAAAACTCACAAAAGTACAATCCAAAGATTAAAAATTCATTATTTTTTCTATTTTAATGAACAATTTATTGCATTTAGTAAATTTATATCTATCTTTGCAGCAAAATCAAACGTAAGATTCGGTTTACCCAAGCAGACAACTGTGACAGGTAACCGCGTAGCGTATCCGGGAGCGTCCCTCCCACTTTCTCAAACCATACTCCCCAACCGACATGAAATCCTGGCTTGCCGCCTACGTCCGTCTCTATCACGAAAAGAAAACCCGTGACCGCCTGACGGCAATGGGCATCGAAAGTTTCCTGCCCGTGCAGGAAGAAATCCATCAATGGAGCGACCGCCGCAAAAAGATAGAGCGCGTAGTCATTCCGATGATGATCTTCGTACACGTCGACCCGGCAGAACGGGCCGAAGTGTTGACCCTTTCGTCCGTCAGCCGCTACATGGTGCTACGCGGACAAAGCACCCCCGCCGTCATCCCCGACGAGCAGATGGAACGTTTCCGCTTCATGCTCGACTACTCCGAAGAAGCCATCGAAGTGTGCTCCTCCCCCCTCGCCCCCGGCGAACAGGTGCGAGTGATCAAAGGTCCGCTTACCGGACTGGAAGGCGAGCTGGTGACCATCAACGGCAAAAGCAAGGTGGCGGTAAGGCTGGATATGCTGGGCTGCGCCCATGTGGATATGCCGGTGGGGTTCGTGGAGAGAGTGGGAAAGAAAGTATAAATCCATTCATCTTATTTTTGATTTCCCTAATAATAGCCATCCCTATTTCTTATACCTGTTGTATAGTTGCTAAAGCCATTTACTCAAACCATCTTTTAAGCTTCTTGCTATTCGGAAAAAGAATTAGAGATATTCAAAAGACAAAATAAAACGTAAGCACTCACTGTATGGCTCTTGATTCATTTTTTCTCGCTTCTTATCTTTGTTCATAATTTAAATTTTTGAAATTATGAACATGAGCGAATTTTACAGTGAATTTTTATTCCGTTATCAAACGAACGGTGCTCCCCAGAAGATTTCCATCAATGCTTATTGCAAGCAGGAAGGTATTGAATACCGTATCATCAAGATGCACGGGCTTCATCCTGTTAAATATATTGCGGATGTTTTACGAAAATTAGTATCTGGAGAAACCGATTATATGCCACTCCTGCCAATGAATATTGCAAAATAACTTATTAATAATCAAAAATATAACTCAAAGTGAACTACAGGATTATAGCCATACAGCGAGCGCTTAACTAACTAAACAACATAGCCAATGAAGTATATAGCGATAGATGGGGGATTAGGGAATCAGATGTTCCAGTACGCCTTCTTATTAGCACTACGTAACAGAGGGATAAAAGCACGGTATTTGCTGACCAACGTCAAATGGGAACACACAGCGGGATTTGAGCTTGAACGGTTATTCAACATCCCCCATGAAAGCCGCATTTGGGAATATCTGTATAACTACCTCCCAATTCCTTTCCGAAAAATATTTAATCTTACACATTCCTCTTTCGAGGGAAAAAATTTTAAATATCAATCTAATGCGCTGAATACAGCGCATAATTACAGTTTCTTTTATGGAACATGGCAAACCGAACTATATTTCACTGATATCCGCCATATATTATTAGAAACTTTTAAGTTCAACGAAAACATAATATCAAACAAAACAAACGAGATAAAAGATATTTTAGATCAAAAAGGGCCAACGATATCAGTCCATGTCCGTAGAGGTGATTACCAAAGCATTGGATTTAAAACTATCTTTGGGACTTGTTGTCCCATAGATTACTACATACGCGCAATTCAATACATTGAGGAGCGTATTCAAAACCCAATTTTCCTTTTCTTTTCTGATGACATAGAATGGGTTAAAGAAAATATAACAACACCCCATGCCATTTATGTAGACCACAACCATGGATTTGACTCTTGGCAGGATATGTATCTTATGAGTTGTAGTCAACATAATATCATAGCTAACTCCACATTTTCCTGGTGGGGCGCATGGCTGAATAAAAATCCAGATAAAATTGTAATCGCACCTAAACGCTGGTGCAATGCAGTTGAACATGATGATGTGATACCCCAATCGTGGATAAGATTATAAATTATCAAATATTATCCATGAAACCCAAATATGATATGAAAGGAATTGTTTTAGCCGGTGGTTCGGGTACACGCCTCTACCCCATTACTAAGGGAGTCAGCAAACAACTACTGCCTATTTTCGACAAGCCTATGATTTATTATCCTATCTCAGTACTCATGCTATCGGGTATTCGAGAGATACTAATCATTTCCACCCCCATCGATTTACCCGGATTCAAAAGGCTGTTAAGCGATGGCTCAGATTTTGGCGTTCGTTTCGAATACGCAGAACAGCCCTCACCCGACGGCTTGGCACAGGCATTTATCATCGGACAGGAGTTCATTGGAAACGATTCGGTATGCCTGGTACTGGGAGATAACATCTTTCATGGCCCCGGATTTACTAAATTACTAAAAGAAGCAGTGCGTACGGCGGAAGAAGATAAAAAAGCGACTATTTTCGGTTATTGGGTAAGCGATCCCGAACGATATGGAGTCGCAGAATTCGATAAATCGGGCAACGTTCTTCATATAGAAGAGAAGCCTGAAAACCCAAAGTCCAATTATGCAATAGTAGGACTCTACTTCTATCCCAACAAAGTGGTTGAAATTGCACAGAACATCCAACCTTCCCCTCGTGGAGAATTAGAAATAACGACCGTTAATCAGCATTTTCTTGATGACAAGGAGTTAAAGATGCAACTTTTAGGGCGTGGGTTTGCCTGGCTGGATACCGGCACACACGACTCCCTATCCGAAGCTTCTACCTTCATCGAAGTAATCGAAAAACGCCAAGGTCTAAAAATAGCCTGCCTTGAAGGGATCGCCTTAAGACAAGGATGGATCACACCGGATAAAATACGCCGACTGGCGGGGCCGATGCTGAAAAACCAATACGGGCAATACTTGCTAAAAGTTATAGACGAATTAGACAAACAGAAATGAATGTAATAAAAACAGGCATCGAAGGATTAGTAATCATTGAGCCCCGGCTTTTTAAGGATGATCGGGGATACTTTTTCGAATCATTTTCCCAGAAAGAATTTAATGAAAAGGTGGCTCCTGTAACTTTTGTACAGGACAACGAGTCCCAATCCTGCTATGGAGTCATCCGGGGACTACATTTCCAGAAGCCCCCTTACACACAAAGTAAATTGGTGCGTGTCATTAAAGGTTGCGTACTGGATGTAGCGGTGGACATCCGCCAAGGCTCCCCTACTTTCGGGCAGCATGTAGCAGTAGAATTGGCCGGTGAGAATCATCTTCAGTTTTTTATTCCCAAAGGATTCGCGCACGGCTTTGCAGTTTTAAGTGAAGAAGCCGTGTTCCAATATAAGTGTGATGAGTTTTATCATCCGGAAAGCGAAGGAGCCGTAGCGTGGGATGATCCGGATTTAGGAATTGATTGGAGAATTCCAAGAGGAGAAGTAGCGCTGAGCGAAAAGGATAAAATGCATAAAAGACTGAAAGAACAGATTCATATGGAAATGTTCAGTCCGATTTTTTAATGAAATCTTAGCTCCATGTTTTTATCATTTATTTTGCTACTGCTATGTATAATAGCACAACGCCAACGCAGCAACCGCCGCCTTTGTGAAAAGCGTAATTTAACGGATTTGGTCAAATTGATCGCAGCCATTGCAGTTGTCGTATGCCACCTGTTTACATTCTACATGCATAATCCCGCATGGGCAGCAGAAAGTCAATTTGGAAGCCTTTCCGTTTCTATCTTCTTCTTTCTGTCAGGTTATGGATTAATGTGCAGTTATAGTCTCAAAGGCAAGAAGTATCTTGAAGGATTTTGCATACACCGAATAAGTAAAATTATAATCCCTTTACTGACAGCGTATATTATATATATACCAATATTAAGATTAATTAACCATAGGGGGGGGGTAATAGAAGCGATTCAAAGATTATTTTCCTCCAATCCGCTCCTACCATATAGTTGGTACGTCACGGAAATCACTCTCTTATATTTACTTTTTTATATAGTGATGCGTTTCATTCCCAGATATAAACTGCCGACATTGAGCCTTGCCATAGTTTTCATGTTAGCGGGAATGCTATTGGCCGGCCTGCCACATTGGTGGATAAACGCATCTCCCTGTTTTATTATAGGCCTCTGGTATTATAAATATGAACGTCCCATAATGAACCAAATGAATAAAGTTAAAAAATGGCATTTCATCACTTTGATACTTCTGTTTCTCTGTACATATCGTCTCGACATTGTTCAAGACCATATTCAGATACTATCACGATGGCGCTATACATACGCTTCATTCTACCTTGTAAATATCTTGTTCATTTTATTAGCCTTGTATATACTCCAAAGAGTTAATTTTAGGAAAAATATCAAAGTTACACAAAATTGTTATTATGAAATTTATCTAATGCAAGGCACTATATTCTTACTACTTGATACAATGATACACAACAGACCGCTTTTCTTTATTTCGGCTATTGTCTCCACCATTATATCTTCATTGGGCATGCATTGGATAAATAAAAGAATCATGGAAGCGCTTAAAATCTAATCGTAAACTCACAGAAATCAAGATACGGCACACAATAGATGAATATACTCGATTATAGAAAGCTGCAAGATGAACGGGCTTCGTCCTGTTAAATATATTGCGGATGTTTTACGAGAATTAGTATCCGGTGAAACGGATTACATGGCACTTCTACCAATGAATATTGCAAAATAACTTAATTATTAATCAAAAATATAACTCAATGTAGGCTACAATACCGTGTACGGGATTATAGCCATACAGTGGGCGCTTACATAAAAACGAAATGAAATACGGAATATTAACTGTTAGTAAAGGAGTTGGCGAGAAAGTAAATATAGGTGATTATATTCAAGCGCTTGCCTCACAACAATTTCTTCCTAGAGTAGATGCATATATAGAGAGGGAAACCGATTTAAATACTTACACAGATGAAACTACATCAATAATTATGAACGGTTGGTATATGAATCATCCTGAAAATTGGCCTCCTAGTAATCATATAAATCCACTTTTTATAGCTCTTCACATTAATCGTTGTGGGCTGCCTGAATTCTTAAATGAAAAAAGCATTGCATATTTCAAGAAACATGAACCTATAGGTTGTCGTGACACAAACAGCGTAAACTTATTAAAGAAAAAAGGTGTAGATGCCTATTTCTCAGGCTGTATGACTTTAACATTAGGCTATAAATATAAAGCAAGTAAACGAAACAATAAGGTCTATATTGTTGAACCATGCACATGCGAAGCCGGTCTTATAGAGCACCACAAATGGATATCTTTCAAGACATTTCTATATCTTTTCACACATTATAAATCAATAAAAAAAATATCCAAAAAGAAAGGAGTAAATAGTATAAAAGCAGATTTCTATAATGCCTATTTTCTTAAAGAATATAGTAAAACATTTGATTATAATATGTTAATTAATGCAGAATACATCAATCAATACAATTATAATATTCAAAAAGAACATCCAAGCCAAGAAGATAAAATGAAATATGCAGAGCAATTGATCAGATACTATTCTGAAGCCTCATGCGTCATTACTTCACGAATCCATTGCGCCCTTCCCTGTATAGGACTTGAAACCCCTGTCATTTTTGTAGAAAAAGCTGGTGATAATGATTACAGTACTACACGTTTTGGTGGTCTCATCAATCTCCTCAATACGATCACTTGGGATGGGCTCCACCTTACAGGTTCACTTGCCCAACAAAAAATAAATTGCACTAATTTTCCTCAAACAAAGCCGGGATGGGAAACCATCGCAAATAAGCTGATTGAAACTTGCCAATCATTTATTAAATTAACCCTCTGACATGCATCTACTATTCATTACCAATAATGGCTATGTACCACATGTTGCCACTACAATCATTTCCGTTTTTGAGAACAATCTTGATATGAGTTTCATTGTACATATCATGGCAACCGACATTTCTGACCAAAATGAAAAAAAACTCAATCAGATGATAAAAAAATATGGGCACCAACTTGAAATCAAAATTATCCATCCAGAAGAATTGGAGATAGATTTATCAGTTTGTGGACATTGGGGAATTTTCCCTTCACTTAAATTATATGCTGCTGATTTCTTTCCAAAAGTCAAATTAATGCTCTATATGGATGCTGATATGATTTGTATAGGAAGTATTAAAGCTTTAGAAGAAATAGATATGAGCGACTATTATGTAGCTGCAGCACCAGATGAAGCTGCATGTCAACAGCACAAGAAACGTATTTCTATTCCACAAGATGGGTTCTATGGTAATGGTGGGCTTATATATTTCAATCTAGACAAATGGCGCAAAGAGAAGATATGTAAGAAGTGTTTTTCTTACTTCAATGATCCAGGCAATCGCAATATCATCAAATTTGCAGAACAAGATGTAATCAATAAGGTTTGCCAAGGATATATCTACCAATTATCTATCGAATGGAATATGATGCAACTCTATTGGTTGCACCATCAACGTGCAATACCTGCAAAGTATAAAAAAGAGATAGAGAACTATCGCAAGAAAACTATCATCATTCATTACATTGACGCTTGTAAACCTTGGTTTCGAGACTGTAATTTTCCATTAAAAAAATATTATTCCAAATATGCAGCCATGACTCCTTGGGGAGTCATAGACTATGGCTATTCAAAACATTACGAAGGGAAATGGGCTACATTCAAAACAAAGCTCAAAAGTAAATTGCACAAATTGGGAATAAAGAAATGGCCTTATTGCTTTGATATTTAAGCACGTACTCAGACCTTGGCTTCATTGAGAGAGTTTTTTATAACAACACAAAATTAAAAATTTATGTATAGCAGTGAAATCTTTAAAAGATTCTACTTATAAACAATTACTCATCCTTTCAAACAGAACAAAATGAATACGATATTAGTTATTCTGCCCTATTTCGGGAAATTTCCCAATATGTTTCCTTTCTGGCTAGAAAGTTGTCGACAAAACAGTACTGTCGATTTTTTAATTGCTACCGATCAAGATTTAAAATCTCCTTCTTCGAATATTTATGTATTACAAACAAGCTTACAAGAGATAAAACAACGAATAGAAAAATATATAGGTTTCAATGTATGCCTTGAAAAGCCATACAAACTTTGCGATTTCAGACCTATATACTCCAATATATTCGTAGAATATACGTCACAATATGATTTTTGGGGTTATTGTGATTGTGATCTCATCTTTGGAGATATTCGTCATTTTCTCACAGACGAACTACTCAACCGCTATGATTACTTACTAGGGATGGGGCATTTCCATATACAACGCGTAAATGACCCCAAATACGAAGAAGTGTGGAAAACGGCAAGAGGACTTTGGCGTGAGATATATTGGAAGGATGTATTCAAAAGTACTAAGAACGAATGGTTTGATGAACTGCCACATGGAGTAGCAGGTAGATATTATGAAATGTACCCACATAAATTCTGGAGTGGATATGCTCCTCAAGGCAGATGCTATGAAAGCCCCAGTCCTAAATATCCATATTTTTTTGACATATTTAACCACCGTGAAGATTGTTATAAATGTCCCGATTATACCAAACATCAAGACCGTCTTTCTTTTTGGCATAGAAAACTCTCCGAGGAAGAATTGCATCATGTTATATATTTAAAGAATAATATCACACTCCATGCGGTTGGAGTAACCAAACAAGGGAAATTGTTACAACGTCCCATTCTGTATGCCCATTTTTACAAACGGAAATTATCAATAAAAACCAGCAATGTATCCGCTTATATAATACGCCCTAATACTTTTATCAATGAGAGAAAAATCACTAAACTCTATCTTTTATATTACTCCCACCACCCGTCCATTTACTACCATAAATACTTACAGAAAATAAAGAACCGCCTTAATCGTTATTTTCATTTAGACTTAAAATAAACAGATAATGGAACAAAATAACCAACGGATATTAAAAAACACAATTTATCTATATATCAGGCAGTTTATCATTATAGCACTCAGTTTCTTTTCCACTCGCATCGTCCTTGAAAAACTAGGTGCTTCCGACTATGGTATAAACAATGTCGTTGGTGGCTTTGTGTCAATGTTCACAGTACTAAACAGTATATTACAAACGGGTACCAGACGTTTCCTTGCGCTAAATTTGGGAAAGGACAACAGCGAATTGATGAAACGCACATTTTCTACAGCATTCGTCATTCATCTGATAGTCGGGATTGTGATTGTAATTCTTTTGGAAACCGTAGGGACATGGTTTTTAAATACCCGACTCAATATTAATACGGATCGGATGCTTGCAGCCAACTGGGTGTTTCAATTCTCTGTTTTAGCCGTTTTCCTTAATATCACCCAAAGCCCTTATACCTCTATTGTTACAGCATATGAGAGATTCAACATATATGCTATCATGAGCATATTTGATGTAATCGCTAAAATAGCCGTCCTTTTCCTATTGATATTCATTCCCGGAGATAAACTCATTATATATGCAGCATTGCTTTTAATCGTTTGCATACTGAATATCGCCATTTACCGCATTTATTGCATAAAGCACTTCAACGAATGCGCTTTTTCATTAAAAATAGACCAATCCCTCTTTCATGAAATGATGAAATTTTCAGGATGGTCAGTAATCGCCAACGTTTTTCAAGTAGCGAACAATCAGGGATTATCCCTTTTATTGAACATCTTCTTCAACACGATAGTCAATGCCGCCCGTGGTTTGGCGGGAACTGTCACCTATGCTATCAGTACATTCGTAAACGGATTCATTATCGCTTCGGAACCACAACTGATTAAATATTATGGCGCTGGCGATAAAAAACACTTTGAGCAACTGATCTTTAACATTACACAATATACACTGTTTTTAATCTCTATATTAGCGGTACCCATATTTATGGAGATGGATTACGTCCTTGAACTTTGGTTAGGAGAAGTACCGGAATATACATCGGGATTTATAAAAATTACAATGATTTCATCTATTGTCGTCAATTCATATACGATGATTGATCGCGGCATCATGGCTTCAGGGCATATCAAACAACTCGCATTGATTGCCAACACTATACCAATCATTGTATTGCCCCTTGTATATCTTGTACTGAAATTAGGGTTCAATCCTCTTGTAGCATATATCGTCAACGTTATTCCCCAATTCTTAGGACTTTTCGCTACTTTATGGATCATAAAAAAATATCTAAACTTCCCTTCAATGACTTTTCTACGAAAAGTCGTCCTAAAAACATATTTTCTCATCGGCCTGTCATGTGCGATTCCATATTTCGTCCACTGTAATATGATCGGTGGCCTAATACGTTTTTTAGTAGTTTGCAGCCTATCCATAATAAGTACAATCACAATTATGTACATCTTCGCCCTTAACAAAGAAACACGTATGATGGTACGTCAGAAAATAATGAATAGTTTTAGACGAAAGTAGATGAATTTATGTTAGCGCCCCAAAATGACGTCTTTAAACTATAAAAACAAATGCTGACCTTCGTTGCTGTAATTAAAAAACTAATAAGATGTATAGCAGCAATGATTTCGAGCGATTCTTTATCCGTAAGCACTCAATTCAGAGCTATGAAATGAAAGAGGATGTCAAAATTGGACGCAAACCTAAATTGAGTGTTAATGGCTGAAAATATAAAAGCATGAAAATCTCTATCATAATGCCGGTCTATAATGCGGAGCAAAACTTGCACCGTGCCGTAAATAGTATTATTGCGCAAACACTAGCGGATTGGGAATTACTTCTTATCGATGACGGCAGCACCGATGCCTCACCTGTTATTTGTGATGATTATGCCCGGCATGACCCCCGCATCCGCATCTTCCATAAAAAAAATGAAGGCGTAGCCATGGCTCGCCAGATAGGAATCAACAATGCTTTAGGGGAGTACTCTATCCATGCAGATGCGGATGACTGGACAGAACCGACTATGCTGGAAGAAATGTACAACAAAGTCCGGAAAGAAAACGCCGATATTGTAATAGCAGACTATTTCATCAACAACAGCTACGAATTAGAAAACGGATATATCCGTACGCAAAGACCAACGTCAGCCCATTCCATCCAAGTATTGACCGATATTTTTGAAAATAAATTATTTGGCGCCTTATGGAACAAGTTATTAAAGACTGAGTTATATAAAAAATATAACGCCCGATTTTTCTCTGGCATCAACTATTGTGAGGACGTATTAATATGGGCACAAATATTAAAGCATAAAGAAGTAAAAGTCCACTACCTAAACAGACCCTTTTATCATTATTATATAAATCCGGATTCCATTACCCACAATATAACCCGCAACAGCTATGAAACCCGAAAGGAGTTTTATAAAAAATTAGAGACAATATTACCAAGTGATGAATTCAAGCGGATAAGACGTTCTGTAAGATTAGGTATACTCGCCGAAGGTTTCATGAATAATGTTGTAACAAATAAGGAAGCATGGAAAGAGTTGATTACATATAATATGAGGGCAGCTCTATGTGATACAAAAAGCATACGATGTCGCATAGGATATGTATGCCTTGCCATTGGTATATTTCCAATAGCAAAAAAAATATTACGATATTAGTAATATAGCAGTTAATAAAGGCAATAATATCGAAGTAAAGACTGTATTATCATGAAAAAAATTCCATTTGACAACTTTCCTTATGCCATACGACCAAACAGAATGTTTATTAACTTAAATAATTCAAAATGATAAAATCAAAAGATGATTTATCTTTTGCTCTCAAAGCAGATAAACAAGTTTATGGAATTACCCGAAAATATCCTAATTTTTTAGGGGATGAAACTTGGAAATTCCAAATCGCATTACGCATGGAAGAATATCATGCAAACCAATCAGGAATCTATCATCGGCTAATGAAAAAATTTTGGTATCTAATACATCGACATTATGGCATAAAAATGGGTTGGGACATACCGATCAATGTATTCGGTCCAGGTTTAAAAATTAACCATTTTGGTCTTATTGTTATAAATGACAATGTACGAATTGGAGCTTTTTGCGATATCCACCAAGGAGTAAATATAGGCCAACACGGTAACTGCGCTACTGATGTCCCCACTATCGGTGATAATGTATGGATAGGTCCCGGAGCTAAACTTTTTGGAAAAATTGTAATAGCGGATGAATGTGCTATCGGAGCTAACGCTGTAGTTAATAAAAGTTTTGAAGAAAAAGGAATAGCCATTGCCGGCATTCCTGCTAAAAAAGTTTCGAATATTGGTAATAAATGGATAAGGACAATTAAAGAATTATGATACCCAGAGTTATACATTACTGCTGGTTTGGCAGAAACCCTATACCTGCCGAATATCAGCGATATATCGATAGTTGGAAAAAGTTTCTTCCGGACCACGAAATAAGAGAATGGAACGAGGACAACTATGATGTTCATTGCATCCCTTTCAGCAGCGAGGCTTATGATGTGAAGAAGTTTGCATACGTAAGTGACTATGCCCGGCTAAAGATTCTTTACGAGCATGGTGGCGTTTACTTTGACACGGATGTTGAGGTAATAAAGAACATGGATGATATCCTTGCCCATGGAGCATGGATGGGTATAGAAAAGCATACCTCCACACCGGAAACAGATGACATGGTGAATGTGGGCATCGGATTTGCCGTAGAGCCGCATCACCCTATCATCAGAGAAGTGATGGCTTTTTACGAGAACACTCATTACATTTTTCCTGATGGACACATGGAGCAAATCCCAATTGTTCCTGTCGTGACAAATGTATTGCAAAAACATGGTATGCACAGCAAAGTAGACAAGCCAACAAATATAGAGGGCATAACCGTCTATCCCTGGGATTATTTCTGTCCCATAGAGTTTATGTCGAATAAACTTGAGATAACGGAAAATACCCGCACCATCCATCATTACTCTGCCACCTGGATGTCCGGGAAAGATAAATTCATGATGTGGAAAGGGTATTTCTTCAGAACAAATATCCTGGGAGGCAGAATTAAGGCTGCAATCAGCAGGCTAAAAAGATAAAGTCACCAATACGTATAAACATAAGCATTCAAATGAGATCCCCCCAAAAGTACTTATCGCAAACCCAAATAAAAAAGGAATATTAGACAGCTAAACTAAAGTGTATATTGGAATATGGATAAAAGAAAGCTTCTCCACTTATCAATTCTGTGGGTGATTTACGGTTCCTTAATTAATCGATTTATATGGAACAACCAATTGATTGCTATAATACCGGATATTTTACTATGTATTCTTCTCTTTATGGAGAAACCACGCAAAGAAAAAAATAGCCTGCAATTATATGTAGGCAAGGCTGTGATATCCGTCTTTTACAGCATATTGATATTGGGAGTAATTTCTTCACTCATAAGTTTTACCCCCATAACTGCCACAATATGGGGTGTCAGGCAATTCTTCCGTTATGGTTTAATGACCTATATGATTCTACTTTATTTTAGGCCAAGGGATATAGTATGGGGACGGAAAGTTTTATATCAGTCTTTTTTATGGAATATGGTTTTTGTGATAGTAGAGTTTGCTTTGGGACAAACAGGCGATGCTATGGGCGGAACATTCAGTGGTAATGGAGAGTTGTCTATCTATCTTACGGTTATCGCCTTTATTGCAGAGATGGAATATTTGCAACATAGATTATCTATTCAAAAGTTCATAGCAGTATGTTGCTTATGCTTTGCAACAAGTATTCTGGCAGAGCTTAAGTTACTTTATATACTGTTACCACTTACGCTATATGGAGGTTATGTACTATTAAAGAAATTCAACATTAAACATGTGATTATTTTAGTAATAGCATATTTTTCAATGATCCCGGTCATGAAGTTTGCGCTCTTACTTTATTATGACGAAAACTATGTAGAGTCGGTTTTTGATAAGGAGGAAATGAGCAAGTATCTCGAAAACGATTATGGGCTTCAATCCGGCACTTACCGGTTGTTAAGCTTCAACCGGAACACTTGTATAGAACGGAGCTCCGTTATTCTTTCACAAGAATCTAAAACTTTCTTAATTGGAAATGGCATAGGCTCATTAACACAATCACAACTGTTCAAAACACCTTTGGCTGATATGTATTATCCCACTTTCTATTTTTTCTTTACTTTTTCATATATTCTATTAGAATTAGGATGGTTAGGATTCATACTCTTCCTCCTATTTTATGCCCTCATAGCTTATCGTTTTTATAGATACTATCAAAACACCCAAGACAGTATTGTCAAATACTGGTCATCAATTGGTATTTTTATGGCATGTGTATCTTATATTTTTATGTGGTATAACGCTGTGCCCTATTCGGCTTACTACTTTCCATTCATTCTTCTCAGCTTATGTTTTGTCGGAATAAAGCTCCGTAAACAAAAACTTTCTATGAACAAATATATAAATAAAAATGACTCCCAAAGTATCTGTCATCGTCCCCGTGTATAACGTCGAGCAATACCTTGACCGTTGCATACAATCTCTTTTAAATCAAACATTAAAAGAAATAGAAATAATTCTTGTTGATGATGAATCACCGGATAAATGTCCACAAATATGCGATAGATATGCCCAACAAGATGTCCGTATAAAAGTAATACACAAAAAAAACGAAGGATTGGGAATGGCGTGCAATAGTGGAATGGAAATAGCAAAAGGCGAATATATAGCATTTTGTGATTCTGATGACTATGTGGATGAAAACATGTATGAAAACATGTATAGAACTGCTATTGAAGAACAAGCAGATGCGGTATTTACAGGTATTCAAACTGTTAATCAAGAAGGAATAGTAAAACCTATGTCACAACCTAAGCAGAAAGAAACTATCCGTGATAAAGCCCATATTCATAAATATTTGCTAAACATGATTGCTTCAGAACCCTCTGTCAAAGAAGATCGGGAAGTTCCTATGTCTGCAAAAGTAGCTTTATACAGACACGAAATGATAGCCAACAATCATCTGCGTTTTGAGTCAGAGCGTATATTCATCAGCGAGGATCTAATCTGGCATATTGACATATTATGTCATGCTAAATGCATTTGTTTGCTGCCGCAAACTTTCTATTACTATTACAATAACGCCAAGTCTTTATCAAAAAAAATACGTACAGATCGTTTTTCATATTTCCTAAACATACGTCAAGAGATAGTCCGCCGCACTAAACAATATAATTTAATAAATGAAGTCGGTATACGCACAGATCGTATGTTTATTGGATACGTACGGTACTATATCCGACAAATATGTAGTAGCAGTATGGCATATTCAGAGAAAAGAAGCTTGGTTATGCAAATGTGTACAGATAAAGTTTGGAAAGAAATATGGAGTACATACCCAATAAGACTAATGCCTAAAGGGCATTATGTGATGATGTATCTAATGAAATACAGACTTTTTTCCATAATAAATTTAATGTATAAACTTATGAAATAACAGAGAAAAAATTATAAGCACTAAAATTAGGGCTCAAAAATGATAGCCATACAGTGAGTGCTTACCTTATAAAAAGGATATGCTCTAAATTGAGTGTTAACTATTTGATATATGATTTTTAATTCATTTCAATTTCTTTGGTTATTTCCGCTGATTTTCGGAGGATATTATGCCATTAGCTATTTACTAAAAAAGGAACAAGGTAAGGAAAGCAATGTGCTGTTGCTTCTGATTTCATACGCTTTGTATATGCAATATATGCCTTGGTGTGCATTCGTATTATTATGGGTAACTTTGGTAACCTATTCCATGGCACTATGCATCACAGTTTCAAACAAAAGTAAAAAATTAATTTGCTGGTTGGGAACGATATCAGGTATCGCCCCATTGGTAATCTTCAAGTACTATAACTTTATTATTGATAACGCAAACGGAATGTTAGGACATGGAAACCTACCGGGATTAAACTGGGCCATTCCTATCGGCATCTCATTTTTTAGCTTTCAGGCTATAGGCTATTTGGTGGATGTATATAGGCAGCGGATACCTGCAGAGCGGAATTTCTTGGATTATGCTCTGTTCGTAAGTTTCTTCCCCCAAATTATGTCCGGTCCTATCAGTCGGGCTTCTGACTTACTGCCTCAGATAAAGAGTAAGCGTACATTTGATGAAACCCAAGCAGTGCAAGGATTGAAGTGGCTGCTGTGGGGTATGTTTCTAAAGACAGTAATGGCAGATAGGTTGGGACTATATGTTGACAGCGTGTATGACAACTTTCAATATCAGTCCGGGTTTTCTTGTTTGGTTGCCTCGTTTATGTACACAATGCAGATTTATGGTGACTTTGCAGGTTATTCACTAATGGCTATAGGTGTAGGCAGACTGATGGGCTTTGACTTGGTGAACAACTTTAATCGTCCTTATTTTGCTGCAAGTATTACGGAATTCTGGAAACGATGGCATATATCCTTGACTCGTTGGCTCACTACCTATATTTATATAGAATTGGGTGGAAATCGTTGTTCCAAACTTCGCCAATATTGGAATATTGTGGTAACATTCTTGGTCAGTGGAGTATGGCATGGAGCAAATTGGACCTTTATTCTTTGGGGGCTGATGCACGGCTTATTGCAATGCGCAGAAAAGATATTGGGTATTGACCCGAAGGGGAAATATGCCAATCTTCCTTTGTACCGAAAATTGAAGCCTGTTCGAATATTGATTACATTCCTCTTAGTAAATATCGCATGGATTCTGTTTCGCTTACCTTCATTAGACGTTACGAAGATTGTGTTTGGCAAAATCCTTACATGGGAAGGTTCCGGATTATTTTTACCCTCCAACTCCACATTGGGCTTTATGCTGATTTCCCTCACTATTGTGATAAGCAAAGAAATCTGTGAAGAATATTTCCCAGGAATCCGGTTATTCTGTAATCGGAGTGCGACTGTGAGATGGTTTTCCTATTTAATGGTTATTGCCCTCATAATGCTTTGCGGTGTGTTTGATTCCTCCCAGTTTATTTACGTAAAATTTTGATCGCATAAAAATGAAAAGATTTTTGCTAAGATTCGTTTTGCTACTTGCCTTGGTTGCCGGTCTCGATGCCTTATGCGGTTTCTTTTTTCAAGGATTAACAAAATCAGCGATAGGGGGTGATACTGCACGCAATGAATATATTGCCAACAAGGTGACGGCTCCGGTATTGATTTTTGGTTCCAGCCGTGCCATTCACCATTATGACCCAAGAATATTCAAAGACAGCCTTGAAGTGGATTGTTATAATTGTGGTCAAAACGGCATGGGTATTGTCCTCTTTTATGGCAGATACAAGATGATAACACAAAGATATATCCCAAAGTTAATCATCTATGATGCACTTGCAGGATTTGATATAGCAGAGAATGACAACTATGGTTATCTGACATGGTTGAAGCCTTATTATCAGAATGCCGGAATTGATAGTATCTTTTGGCAAATTGAACCGAAAGAACGTTATAAAATGTTTTCGATGATGTACCGTTATAACGGCAAAATATTACAAATGCTTACTGACAATGTGAAAAACATCAGAATAGATTACAATGGTTATCGCCCCGGTGAAGGTATCATGAATTATGAGGTGAAGGAAGAAAAAGAACCTTCGAATGTAAAAGTAGATAGCACAAAAATGTATTTCATGGAGAAGTTTATCCAAAATTGCAAAGATAACGGAATCCGGCTTGTATTTACCCTCTCTCCATTCTATGGCGGCAACAAGCATCTGCATCAGACTTATGCGGCCATCTATGAATTGGCGGAAAAATATAATATCCCAATCATCTCACATTGCAATGATGAAGATATAATCCATCGTAAAGATTTATTTTCAGATTCATACCACATGAACCATGTAGGTGCAGAGATTTATTCGAAAAGGTTGGCACATGAAATAAAAGGTATATATAAAAAGTAAAGTTATGAAATTAGCAATATTACTGACAGCAACCGTCAAAGTGCAGGTTGTTGGAGGAAACTTCAACATGGAGGAAAGGGCAGCAATGTATGCCTCTACTTTGAGATATTATGCCGATAGGGTAGGCAAGAAATATCCAATTGTATTTTTGGAGAATTCGGACTATGACTTGTCCGGGTTCAAGAAAGAATTTGATGACAAACTGGATATTGAATGGATTCAGTTACGACCTGAAGAGGAATTGCCTTTTAATGCACACAAAGGTAAGAGCTTCAACGAATATCTGATGATTAAGGAAGGAGTGCTGCGTTCGGAAAAGCTGAAAGAGTGTACGCATTTTCTAAAAATTACGGGCAGATATGCCATGGTGAATATCCTGACTATGACGCAAGAGATAGAAAAGCGAGCTGATGATAAAGTCTTCATGGGTGACATCAAGGACACGGGATTGTATGAAATGATTGGTTCCAAGAATTATGGACATTGGGGTGATAGCCGCTTCTGGGTATGTCAAGTGGAATATTATAAAAGAGCAATGCTCGACTGCTACTTGGAGATGAATGATTGCGCTGAGGGTAAATGGGCAGAACATTATCTGCTGAATATGGCGAGGAAATATAGGCAAGACAAACGTTTCATCTTCCGTTTCCGCAATCAAGTATTGTTCAATGGTATAACAGGCATGCGTACTTCGAATGATTTAGCGACAGGTAAATTCCGCCAGGACTCTTTGAGTATCAGAGTCAAATGTCAAGTTCGCCATTTGATGAGAGTTTTGTTCCCTAATTTCTGGTTCTGATAAGTTATGGAAATGGTTAAAATCGCCCATATCCGGTCGGGTTGCTAAATGGATATTAGGAGTATATTAAATCGTAAATAATAATACATACAGGAATGATAGACATAAATAAACTGAAGCTGGTGATATGGGACCTGGATGACACTTTTTGGACAGGAACGTTGTCGGAAGGTGAAATTAAGACCATACCGGAAAATATGCAGGTAATAAATACACTTGTAGACCATGGCGTGATGAATTCTATCTGCTCAAAAAATGATTTTGAAAAAACCCAAAAAGAACTTGAGAGGATTGGGATATATGATCGTTTTGTTTTTCCATCAATAGACTGGACACCCAAGGCAGCACGGTTAAAGCAGATTATTGAACAAATGGCACTTCGACCCGCTAATTGTCTCTTTATAGATGATAACGAGATGAACTTAAACGAGGCTAAATTCTACCTGCCAGAGATCAGTATATTGCATGCAAAGGATTTAGAGTGGCTATATAGGAATGTTCAGAGCATCAAGAAAGAAGATTTCCAACATAAAAGGCTTGCACAATATCGCATTTTGGAAATAAAGACTGCTGACAAGGGTGAGATGGAGTCAACAAATGAATTCTTGCAACAATCTCAGATTCGAGTTTTTTTTAATGAGGATTGTTTGAAACAAGCAGACCGTATAGCTGAAATGGTAGAAAGAACCAACCAACTGAATTTTACAAAATTGCGTTCATCAAAGGCGGATTTGATGGCGGTTCTTACTGATAAAGAATATCGCTGTGCCACGGTTTCCGTGAAAGACAGATATGGTGACTACGGCATTGTAGGATTCTTCGCTCTCCATAAGGAAGAAAACCGATTATTTCATTTCCTGTTCAGTTGCAGAACAATGGGCATGGGAATTGAGCAATATGTCTATGAAAGCTTGAATTTCCCAACTTTGGAGATTGTTGGCGATGTCGCTAATCTTGTCGTGAAGAAACATGTGGTTACATGGATTAATAAAGAGTCTCCCGATTGCGAGAGCCAAAAAGTAAATATATTAAACAATTTAGGGCAAATCAATGTACTGGTGAAAGGTCCCTGTGACCTTGACTCCATCATTCCTTACCTAAATGTTGTTGGAAACGTAAATTTGGAAACGGAGTTTAATACCGTTAACAAGAATGGCGTGGTAATCACAGCTTTTAATGATACAATACATGTAGTGGAATCTCTGACCTTAAAGAATTCTGAAAAGAAGGAATTACTGAAGTCCGCACCATTCTTGGATGAATCAGCCTTTAAGCAGGGCGGACGCTCAATAAGTATAACATCTTATCATTTTCT
>UMED01025682.1_pt1 | contig 23428 bp, 43 predicted proteins | sample 1964661 | NCBI WGS metagenome assembly UMED01 (sample SAMEA4836011, study PRJEB28245) | human gut metagenome | biome: gut microbiome; material: fecal sample | place: Denmark | collected 2008
TAGAAGCTGGCAAAGGTCAGGAACACGAATTGATTGAGGTAAACTAATGAAGAAATTATGGAGTGATCGAGCGTGGGACGATTATCTTTACTGGCAGATGCAGGACAAAAAGACACTGAAGCGTATTAATGAACTTGTAAAGAGCATTGAGCGTGAGGGATTATCACAAGGAATTGGAAAGCCTGAACCATTAAAGCATAGAAAAGCATGGAGCCGCCGGATAGATGAAGCCAATAGATTAGTTTACAATATAGATGAAAATGGTTTCTTATGGATAATTGCTTGTAGAGGTCACTATGAGGAATAGTGCATAAAGAGACGATCTTGTTTCTACAACTTTTAAATAAAATAGAGAATAATTAAGCAGATGATCAAAAGGTCATCTGCTTTTTATTTACGAAAAATTGGAGGAATGTAAAGTGAAAGTGTTTAATTTTAGAATTATCTATGGAACAAACGGAACAGATATCATTGATCAGAGTTTATCTACTCCCTATAACAGCTTAACACCAAAGCAGATGCAGGATTACATTGAGGTTGATAACCAGCTAGCTGCAATGGCTACAATGAAAAGAATTGAACATAGAAATGATAGAAATAGATCTGGGATTTTGCGGAAGATGGCTACAGCAATTGGAGTGATATAAAATTACGGGAGATGAATGAAATGAGAGAATATAAGGTAAGAACTGTATTTAATAACTATAATCTGTGGGATGATTATAAAGAGGATGCAGTCGAAATTTTAAAGGAAAATGGCATTGAAAATCCAACAGAGGATCAGATTTGGGATGAAATTATATTTCAGAGTGATGGGAATTGGGAAGGTGCAAAATGGGAGTTAAGAAAATATTTTGATGGTAAAACCTGCATCCTTATGGGAGAAAATGAAATCTGGAATGGTAAAAGGAAAGCTGGAACAATTTTCACAGACTTTATGGAAATGTATTATAAGGCAATGAAGGATTGTGACTATGTACACATCTATGATATTAATGGACATTTATACTTTAAGTGTTCACATCATGATGGAACTAACTTCTATGAAATTAAAATTTTAACAGATAGGGGAATTGAGTATTTGGAGAATTGGGACTATGGGCCAAGCTCAGATAAGAGAAGTGAACAGTATGTACATGAACATATTTTTAAAAGATATTCTAAGCTTCCTCATTTTGCACATAATGTTTATGGCTGCCCCAAGGTTGAATATGAAAAGCAAATTGCGTAAGGAGAATTAACTATGAATGAGGTATCTTTAATGAAAATACCGAAAGGATTCAAGATTAAAAGTAAATCCGATGTTGAAAAATTTATGAATGAATGTATGCAAGTAAATAATACATATGAAGTTAAAATTAGTGGAGTAGAGAAAATCATTATTGAAAAAACAAAGAATCATATGTCATTTATGATTAAGTTGGGTGACATTAGAGATCCATTTATTCCAGATATGGAAGTTGCCAAAACTAATGCCCCACAGTATAAACATGATGTTCAGTATTGGATTTGGAAGTACAGAAAGTATATTAATGCTAGATGGTTTAATGGAAAGAAGATTAAGAAATTTAAGAAATATGAATGGATAAATTTAAAAACTAGAAAATAGAAAGAGGATTGAATATGGTAATTAAACAAGATAAATATATGTTAGGAACTATCAAAGAAATTGCCAAAGAATTATATGACCTAAATAAAAAAGATTTTGTGGATTGTGATTTTACTTTAATTGATGATCAAGATATTGACCTGAATAATAAAGATATTGACTTATATGAAGTTGATCATAACTTTACAGGTTGGTATGGGATTAGAAATATTGATACGGAATTTGATGCAAAAGCTAATAATGATTGGAATTTATTTGCTGATTATTATGGTGGTGGTTGTGGAGTATATAGATTCATCTTTAATAATGATGATACATCTGATATTATTAGTAATATTGAGGAAATGATTATGGAAACATTATCATACCAAGAGGGAACTATTACAAGAAATATGATAATTATTTGTGAAGTAAAGATGATTGAATTTTAAAAGGAGATTTGATTATGAATTGGCTACGGGAGAAAATTGTTAATTGGTTATTTGGTGTAGATTATGTAAAATATGTTGATGCACTTAAAAATTATGCAAAAGCAGTTAATGATAATTTTAATCTTAGAAATGAAATAATTAAAATAATTAACAAAGAAATAGAAGTAAGGGAAGATTATGTAAGACTTTCAAAATTAATGCAACAAATTAATAATGATAATCAGAAAATTGTTAAAGTAAACAAAGAGTTATTTGCAGATAATGAAAAACTTATTAAAATCATTAAAGAACTGGAGGATAAATACAATGATTAAAATTATTTCAGAACGGCATAGAGAATCACATACAGAATATAGTTTACAGTTTGATTTAATTGGAGAACGTAAGGGAAATGGTTATGGCTTCCCATTGTTATCAAAAGATGCAGCTATTATACCATTAAAGGAATCTGAAACAGAATCAAACAAATATGTACCTTGTTCTGAAGAAGATTGTACTTGGTGGAAGAGTTATCTGTCTGTCAAAGATGACAGAGAACATTTTAAAGAACCATATGTTGATAAAAACACATGGTATTGGACAGAGCCAGCTCATGCGCTTTGTAAATGTGGTACAGAAATTCTTCTTGAAGATGATTATATGGGAGCTTGTCAATGTCCTAACTGTGAACAGTGGTACAATTTGTTTGGCGAAGAAGTTAAAGATCCTGATAAGTGGGAAGATGATTCGGACGATGAATATTAAGCTTAAAGAAAAGAAAGGAAGTATAAGATTATGAAATATGTAGGAAAGATTTATTACACAATAGACGAAGATCATCCAGATATAGATTATATAAATGATTGGACAGAAGATAAAGAATATTCATTTACGGATGAATATGATTTTGATGAAATCTATGATGAAGAAGATTCAAAATGCATTGTAAATTATATTAAAAAGGATTTGAAGCTTATTGCAGGTGGTGGATACAATTCAGATCATATTCATAATGTAAAATTCGATATACATAAAGTTTAATATGAAAATGGAAGGGAAGACAGAATTATATAAAAGGTTCTGTCTTTTATTATGATTAAAATTGGAGGTAAAATTATGACGTTATTAGAACAGTTTAAGGATAAAGTTTTAAACACAGAAGGTTCATTCAGGTTAGAGTGGAATGGGTGGTTTTATAGTTTTATGAGATGTACCAATGGAAATGCCGAATATATTTATCGAGAATATAAATTCAAAAATAAGGATTTTTCAGAGATAAATCTCAATTATAAATTGGCTGCAATTGTGGATAAAAATACTAAGGTAATTTATGTTATTGATGAATACATATTTAATAGAAATTTCAATAAAGAATTTGTTTATCCGAATGGGTGTGTTAATTTCAATGACTATGTAGTAGAGAAAAATAAATATTTCCAGAATGTGTTATTTAGAAATTATTATGACAGCATTGAAGTAGATATTAATTCTGTTACCGATGAGGATTTCATTAATAGTCAAAAAAGAGCAGCAAGGATCTCTATCTTGTCAGGAAATGAAATGGTTTTGCCAAAATTTAACAATGATTTTACATCCAATGATATCGCAAAAATGATTTGTGGATATATGAATATTGAAGACGAAGCAAACGAAAGATTTGAATATAATAAAGGTTGGTTAATTAAGACAAAGCTGGGAAATGAATTAGCTAAAAAATATATTACTGAAAAGTCTGTTATAGAGGATTGGGAGATTGAGTTGGCTAGGTCTATTAACAATCTTAAAGCCAATTATGTTAATGTTGAATTTAATTTCAATGGAAACGTTGGAAGTGAAAAAATTGACCCAAAGTATATTATTAGAACATTGATCAATAATGACTATTTTGCTGGTTGCTATTTCGCAACATCTAAGGGTAGAGATAAATTATTAAAAAATCTTGGAGCTGCTAATATCTACAACAAAAGAGACACTTGGCTTACCTGTAAGCACATTACAAAAATCACATACGGAAGGAAAACATTATATGAAAGAAAGCAGAATAGATAAGGTAATTAAGCAACTTGATAAATTAAAGAAAGATAGTCCAGATACAAAAATCATTCTGGAAACTCCAAGGGGAACCATGAGTGTAAAAATCAAGGACGTATTAATCTATGAAGGTTTAAATGGAGAATTAGTATTTGATGCAGAATAGGAGAGAATTGATATGAAAATGAATAAAAAATATGTGATGATTGTAACAAGTGAAGACGAAAGATATGGAAGAAACGGTGTTCAGTTAGATTTCTTTTGGGATAATCCATGGGAAGGTATTTTAGAGGATATTGTATTTGGGGATACATATGAAGAACTTTCACAGAATGGAAAATATGAGGGATTATTTCAACAGACATATGAACTTAAAACCGGAAAAAGAATTTCCTATGGTGGAATTGATAATTTAACTCCTAAAAAAGAGATCGAAGAGTTGGAAGAAAAAGAAAAATTAAATATGATTAAAGAAATCAGACAGTCAAAAGAGAAGGTTGAATTTGATGGTGTAGACGAAGATACAATTTTGGTGGATGCAATTGAAACTTGGGACTTTGAAATGACTGGTATAGGAGAAGATATTTTCAATATTTATGAAAAATCGAAAGATAAGAAATCATTGGAGCAGTTGTTCTTTGAATTTACTGGCCTGGAATTTAGTGAGTATTTGGAAAAATGTATTAAAAGGATTAATAAGGATGACTGATAGGGATATGAAAGAAATTGTAGAACATTATAAAAATGGAAATGTTTCATATTTAGAGCTTGTAGCGCAGGTAGGATCTGTATTAGCTGAGATTGTGGTAGCAATTGCAAGAAGTGAAATGAGTAAATAGTGGTATAAGGAGACAAACATATGAAAAATTTACAGTTAACTTTTTGGCAGATGTAAAATATATTTATGATTCAAATGATTAGGAGGAAAATAAAATGATTGCATATGGTGGAGGAATGGCAACAAGCGATAGAGGAATTCAAACATTACATTGCTCATGTTGTGGCAAAAACTTAGGCACACAAGGTTGGGAAGGAAAAAATGAATTCAATGATGTAGAAGAAAAAGGATGGAAATATTGTCCTTATTGTGGAGAAAAATTATAAATTGAAAATTAAAAAGATGGAGAAAACGATATGAAAAGGGAATGGACGGAATTTTTCTGGCTTTGATACTTTTTTTATAAATTTTTCGGAAGGTTCTTTTTGTTTGATGAATAAATGGAGAAGATTTAATCTGCGCCCATCTAAATACTTGAAAGTAGTTGGAAATATTTTTGATAATCAAGAGTTGTTAAACTGACATTTGAAGGAGGAAAAATAATGTGCGAAATAGATGTATCAAAATTTCCACTGCATGAATGTCCATATTGCGGAGGGAAAATGATGTGTATTAGACAAAGAATAAGCGGAATAGGGGAATATTACGTCGACCTAGAATCCGGAGAAATTGAAGCAACTGAACTACATAGCAGGTTGCAATATAAAAATACTGGTAAATATGCCATATGTGCTGATTGTGGAAAAAGATTATTTAAGGTTGATGATAATTTAAATGTACTTGAATAGGAGGATCGTTTATGCGTTACAGTTCATGGTTTTTATTAGCCATTCTGGTGTTTTTTCTAGGAGGACTTACAGGTGATTTCGTACATGGATGTTTTTGGACGATATTTTTAGTGATAGTCGGAATATATAAATATATCGAATATGAAAGAAATGAAGGAAATATGCCGTATAAAGGGCAGCGAGTAGTTTCTGTTGAAGAGTATATGGAAAGAAGGGGAATTAATAAATGTTATTGGTTGAATGAAAGAGAAAAAAGAAATCTCGTTGAAGTTGACGATATGATAAAACAGATAGTTCTCGGATATATGTTCAATAAAATAGATTATGAATATGCTATAAGTTTAACACGTTGTCGTGTTAATAATTATAATATGAGAGATAAATCTCAGATGTTTGAAGTAGATCCAGAAACGAAAGTTATGTATTGGAAAGTAACCAATAAAGAAAACCCAAAAGAAGTTGTACGACTTTGTTATCCAATTTGGGGATTAGATAAACGTAAAAATGAAGATGATAATAATGAAAAATATAAGGAAATATAATAAAAATAATAAATATTAAGAGAATCTACATGTAATGGCAATCGGTTAAATGAAAACTGATTGCTATTTTTATACTCAAAAATTAAAGAGGAAATTGCAATGAAAGAGAATACGGAAAAATCAAGATATGCTACCAAGAAAAGAGGAGCTACAGAGGTTGACCCAATATGGAACCTTGAAGATGTCAAGAATATGATCCTTTGGTTTAAAGATCATGAAGAATGGGATGGATATCTTACATTCATGCTTGGTATTCTTTTGGGACGACGTATTGGAGATACAATGTCAATTAAATGGTCTGATTTATATTATGATAATGGAAAGGAAAGAAATGAGATCAGAACTTTAAAAGAACAGAAAACAGGTAAAATTACGATTATGCCAATAAGTAAAGCTGTGTTTGCTGTTATAAAAGAATATTGTGAACATACAGGTGTTATACCTTCCAAATCTATAAATGATTATGTATTTATGACTCCAAGTAAATTAGAGTGGATAAATAGAAAAGAAAATCCAGTTTATAAGAAAAATGATTTGGAATTATGGTGTAAGTTTTTAAATAAAGATTTTACTGAAGGTCGAAAGAAAAAGATTCAAGAAGATTTTGAAAAGCAGAAAGAATATGTAACTTTAGGTGAATATTTATATAATACTGTGGAGTATGATGATGTTTTAAAATGGCAGACAGACGGATTCCGTAAGAAATTTAAAAAGGCAGCTGATGAATGTGGGATCACTTACAATGTAAGCTGCCATAGTCTTAGAAAGACATTTGGTTATATTTCTAAGATAATTCATCCAGGAGATCCCAATGCACTAGAAATACTTCAGGATATTTATCATCATTCTAGCCCTGCAATAACATCAAAATATATCGGATTGAGTTCAAAAAGAAAGCAGATGTATTTTGAGGATATTGGTGAAACGATCCTCAAAGCAGAACAGGGCGATACAGAGATTAGGATTGATGACTCGCCAGTAATATCATTTAAGCAGGATGATTTTAGAAAAGTGATTAAATGGGTAATTGAAGATAATGGGCATAGTGATATTGAAAAACTGAATATTGTTTTAGATATGGCTGATAAGTTGAGGATAAAGTATTTATAAAATGGAGAATTATTATAGCATAAATGGAAGTTTTTAGAATCAATGGAAATAATTACCATTAGAAATATACTGAAATATATGGTAAAATTATGATAGTTGTATAATATAATTACTTGTTTCCAATATCATTTCATAAACAATTACATAATTTATGAAAATTATAGAAGGGAGGAGTTTAATGGACGTTAAAAGAGGAGATATTGTATTGGCTGATCTGTCCGGCGCTGCATTTTCAGAGCAGGGAAAAGAACGTCCAGTATTGATTGTTCAAAATGATATCGGAAACAAGTATAGCCCAACTACAATTGTTGTACCACTGACAACTACAACCAAAAAGCGAAATCAGATTACGCACGCAGTCATTGAAAAAGAAAATACACAGGGGTTAAAAACTGATTCAATGGCTCTATGCGAACAGGTTAGAACGATTGACAAAAGAAGAATCAAAAGTAGATTGGGAAGAATTAGTAATCCTAACACGATGAAAGAAGTTTTTCATGCGTACCTGGCAAACTTTGGAGAATTATAGGGATGAGGAGGTAAGTTGTGAATGAATCTATTATTATAGTTACAGCTGATGAGGCAATCGACAGATTAATTCAACATAAGCAGATGTATGGAAATCATGTATCTGTTTGTATTGTGGATTTAACAAATGGAGCTGAAAAGAAGGAACGAAAAACGATAGAAGAAGGATGTAGTATAATTTCTAAATCTGGTACATTATTAATCAACGAAGATGATTATGTTCCTCACTTGATGGCATTTAATACTCAAAAAAAGAACATGTTTCTCAGAGATGGAAAAGTACATGATTTTTTATTATCTAGTAAAATCCAAAAAAAGAAACAAACAAATGTTCGATAATGTGTTGACAGAACGTATGTTCGTGATTATAATGAGAATTACAGGAAATAAAAAAAGATTGCTGCGAATCGTTGCAAACGGTGTTGGCGCACCTCACGAAACGTAGCAATCTATTTAACCCAACATAACGGAAGTTATGTGTATTCTTATAATACACATCTTTCTGATTATTGTCAATGAAAATACCCCCTGTTTAATAAAAATAACATAATTAGGACTGTCGCCAAGTGGTAAGGCACAGGACTTTGACTCCTGGATACGAGAGTTCAAATCTCTCCAGTCCTGTTATTTAGTGTACACAAAATTAAAGAAATGGAGGTTTTTAACATGTATGTATTAACAAATGGAAAGGAATATGTGATGGAGAATCCCTATAAATATGGTGACTATAGAGCATCAACGTCTCCTAATCATGCAAAACATTTTACTTTTAAACAGGCAAGATCACTTCTACAGAATAATCGCAAAGCACTTTCTTGGATTCATAGTGGTAAATTCTATATGCTTAATTTAGAAAAAGGGAAAGAAGAAACAAAAATTCCTGATTATAGTTTAGAGGGAGTGTACATTGGTAAAAATTGTACAGAGTTTGATCCTAAAGATGTAGAAATCATCCAGACAGAAATTAAATCAATCATGGGATTAGCTGCATGGAGTCAAGAGCAGCTTACAGAACGTAAGGCAAAATTACTCCAGGGATTATCTTATTATGATAGTGCAATATCAGATATTGATCATGCCAGAATGGGACATAGACCACCAGCGCATTTAATGACAAAAATTGATAAATTGAGAAATGAGCTAAAGGAAACCAGAAGAGATATCAAGCAGTCACTTCTATACATAGATGTCATGATTAAGGCTTCATCTGAGCGTTGGTCATTATCAAAAATTAAAGCAGAACTATCTAAAAGTGCATTTTCTGCTTATAAGGGAAGAACAAAATATTATGACATGGTATTGCAACTGATACAAAATTATTAATACATATAGAGGTTTGGAAATGGAGAAAATTATACTCAATGAATATCAACAGAAATTAGCAAATTATTATTCCGAAAATAATATGCAACGTCTTAAATATATTTCATATCAGATTTTTTCTAAATTTGGTGGAATTTCTAATAAAGATTACGATGATTTTTATAGTATTGCAAACATGGTGTTATGGAATGACGTTCAGAATTTTGACGAATCTAAGGGAATTTCTTTTGAAAACATATTGAAATTCCATTTACGGAATAAATTCAAGACAGCTATGACAAAGAGAAATCGTAAAAAGAGAGGTGGAACAAACGATAGATATGGTAGTCAAGAAGTTTCTTTAGATGCGCCTGTTTCTAGTCAAGACGGGAATGATACTAATTTATTAGAAATTATATCAAATGATATGAAGAGTGACATGGAAGACCAGGTAACAGGTTTAAAATACTCTGATCGAGTAGGTAAATTTTTGGACAACCTGTCACGAAGAAATAGAAAAATTGCTATGTATATAATGGTTGGATATGATCCAAAGGATATTAAGAGAATACTAAATATATCAGAGAGAGAATATAATCAGGCAATTTTAGAATTTAGATTATATGAAAATATTTGCATTTTAAAGGGAGGAAAATAATCATGGTAACAGTAATTGGAGGAAGAGATAAGACAAAGAAAGATACATATATGTTATCTGTCCTGCTTAATCGCTTTGAACGTGGTGAAATTAGAGATGATCATCCTCTTCAGAGAAATGCAGATATGTGGGATAACTCTTGTAGAGATGGTCTGATTGCCACTATCATCAAGGGGGAAGATTTAGATTCCATTAAAATTTGTGAACAAATCAAAAACGGTGAAGTAGAGCAGTGGCTTATTGATGGGAAACAGAGATTAACAAATTCAAGAAAGTATAAGCTCAATGGATTTAGATTGGGTAAGAATATCGAATTTCCTATTGTGGCGTATAAGGTTGCTAAAAAAGATGAAGAAGGTAATTTTATGTATGACCATGAGGGAAAAAGAGAATATGAATATATAGAATATGATTTGAGAGGAAAGATGTATAAGGATCTTCCAGATGAACTTAAAGAATGCTTTGATAGTTATGCTTTTGATGTGGTTAAACATCTTAACTGTACAGATGAAGAAGTTGCATATCATATGAGAAGGTATAATCGTCAAAAGAGTTTAAATGTGGCACAAAATGCTATTACATATTCTGATAAGATCGCAAGAGAAATCAAGCTTTTATCTAGCAATAAGTTTTTCAAGGATTGTTCTGGATTATCTTCTACAGATATCAATAATGGCGTTGTCGATAAGGTTGTCTTTGAAACTTTGATGGTTACATATTTTCTTGAGGACTGGAAGAAATCAGCAAAGTCTCAGGGAGAGTATTTATCCGAACATTGTTCAAAAGAGAATTTTGAAGAAATGGAGAATAATTTGAATAGATTATATAAGGTAATAGATGATGAAAATGCTAAGTTGTTTACTACTAAGAATGCATTTCTTCTTATTTCCTTATTTAATAAATTCAAAAAATTATCATTGGAAGATATTAAGTATAATGAGTTTTTGACTCATTTAGCGACAGATTTATGTAATAAAAAGGCAAATGAACGTTCATGGGGAGAAATTAATGCAGAGAAGTCTTCCAAGGACAAAGGAATTGTGAATGAAAAGGTACAAATTTTGGATACTTTGATGGAGGAATATTTTAAACCAGAATTAGAAGCTAGAGAGAATGAAGAAAAAGAGAATAAGGAAAGTGAAATTGATTTTGTTAAAGCAGCCATTGGAGAAAATGTAACTGAGGAAGATGTGGAATTCTATGACTTGTGTTTAGAAGATTATCTGCTTGAAGTAGATTCAAAATCAAAAGCTAGGAATCAGGAAAACAGAAAATCATTATTAGCTTTAGTTGCATATACATGCGTTAAGGATATCGATCCTACAAAATGGTTTGCTTCTTATTTTAGTACACATATGAATTACTTAAAAGATCAGAAGGAGAATTATGAAGTAATGAAGAAGGATCTTTGTACATATTGTAGCCGAAATGTAGCTTGATAGAAACGGAGGAAAATAAAATGCTGATTAGGTCGCAGAACAAGAAAACAATTTTTGACATGACTAGATGTACATTATTTGTAACTGAGGAAAATCGCATTCTTGGATATGGGAACAATTGTTCAAAGGATGACTCTTTAACGCTTTTAGGTGAATATCCAACTGAAAAACGGGCTATTGAAGTTCTGGATAAAATAGAAGAGTATTTTGTTTCATTAAATAATGAATATCGTTTTGGTTATGTTAAAAACGGAGTTTTCCAGATGCCGGAGGTGTGATATGAGAATTATTTCAAAGACAGGGGAGTGGGATTTTCAGTATGAGGAATGTATGGTTTGGAGAGAAGGTACTGTTATTAAATGTAATCCTTCAAGAGAACCTAATCCAGGTTATATTATAGCACGTTATTCCACATCAAAGAAAGCAGAAAGGGCTATGCAACTTCTTCATGAAGCATATTCAGGTATGCCGATTATATGTGATATTTCAGAATCAGAATATAAAGAAAAGAAACTTAAAGAGCTTTTGGAAACTACAAATATAACTATGGTTCCAAATGAGATATCGAAAATTGAATGTGTGAGTAGAATGGTATTCCAGTTCCCAAAGGAGGAAGATTTATGAGCGATAAAGAGAAACTTGAGAAAGTATTAGAATTTGTAACGCATATGGAGAATAGATTTCATAAGCCTATTGAGGAAGGTAAGTATGAAATGGGGAGTTTGGCTGCATTACAATGTATCTTCCAAGCATCTTCTTTTCAGCATGTAAGATATTTTATTGAAGGATTAATGGAGGAAAATTAAATTATGATTAAATTTATTATTTTACTTTCGATGATATTTTGCCATATTGTAGATGATTATTATTTACAAGGATGGTTGGCAAGTGCAAAACAGAAACAGTGGTGGGTCAATAATTCACCAGATCTAATGTATAAGTATGATTATCTGATGGCCTTATTCATGCATAGTTTTAGCTGGAGCTTTATGATTATGTTGGTTCCTACTGTTTACATTATTTGGTTTGGTGGATTTTATACTCCTTTATTATTTGTGTGCAATGTAGCAGCTCATATGATTGTTGATGATATGAAAGCAAATAAAAAGAAAATCAATTTAGTACAGGATCAGTTAATTCACTTAATGTTTATTATCGGAACATGGTTTTCTATGATGTTTTAGAATATGGAGAAAATATGAATAAGGGATTATTTAAAGCAAAAAAGAAGAATTGGAAAAACCTACCTGAAAAAGATCAGTGGGTAGAGGGGTATTATGTACCTCATATTATTGAAGGGAAAATAGTTCATCATTTCCTTTTAACGGGAGAAGCTAGCCTTGTAGAAACAAAAGAAGATGAGTTGATTTTAGATTTTTATTGGGAAGAAATTGATCCTAAAACACTTTATTATCAGAGGGTATAAATATGGCAAGCGAAGATATAACATTTTGTTTTTCGGAATGCGAAAATATGAAGTGTATAAGGAATAAGAAACATATAAAACTTCCAATACCTCATAGTTTTGCATTTTTAGAGGGAACGGAAGATTGTTTGAAAGGTATAAAAACAAATGAGCGAACACCAATTTAATATAAAATCAGAACCGTTTTCATGGGATGATAATTTTTCTGAAGTAGCATTAGAAGATTTTTATATGATTCAAAAAAATTTACCATATACAATAGCTCAAAATATTGGAATGGCGTTAGGAAAATTAAAAATGATTGAAGATGGAAAATTATCAATTAATACAGATAGAGGACGTAAACATGAATAGATTAACAGAACAACATTATGGAATATCAGTTATTAGAAATAAAGAATTATTATCAGAAGCTATGAAGAAATTAGCTACATATGAAGACCTGGAAGAACATGATGCTGTGTTGATTAGAGCATTTCAAATTCAAGAATATTCATCTTGTCCAAAATGCAATCACTGTGAAAAGAAGATCGAAGAGGTTTGGATTCATCCAAGGTTACTTGAAAACGATGAGTTTTATCTTACTTTAGAGGAAGCAGAGGAAGCATTAAAGAGTTAAGGGAAAGGAAATAGATAATAATGTTAATGCCAGCTCAGTTATATAGAGATAAACTCATGGAAGAATATCCTAAAACATGGTACAAACCTGAGAATATGTATTATACAGGTTGGACAGGAGATAGTATTCCAGAAATCCCAGATAATAATTATGATAATCATCATTTTGTTAGCGTTGATAAAAATGACAATCTTATTGGGTACATATCTTATTCAGTTAATTGGATTCCTATGAGTGCTGATGGTTTTGGAATTATTAGTTTTCAAAAGGGAAATATAGAATTTGCAAAAGATGTTTACAAAGTGATTTGCGATTTGTTTGAGAAATACCATATGAATCGTGTTTCGTGGAAAGCTTATGTAGAAAATCCTGCGATTAGAGGATACAGAAATTTTATCAAGAAACATGGTGGGCGTGAATGTGGTTATTATAGACAGGTTTCAAAATTGATGGATGGTAAGCTGCATGACAGTGTGGAATTTGAAATCTTGGCAAGTGAGTTCCATAGATGAGAGAATAAGAGGTTGTGAAAGAATGGAAATGGATAGAGTATTGAAAACGTTCTGGTGGTTCATCGCACTTATATTGATATGGCAAGGATTAGAACTTCTGATTTATCATGAGATACAGCCAAGAGTAGTTGATGATATTATGGCATTTTTGTATCTACCATTTATATATAAGGCAGTTGAGTAAGAGGTAATTTATGACACCAATTAAAAATTATAATGTATATCAAAATGGAATGAAGAAGTCTTTAGATGATAAGTTGTTCTTCTTAGATTTAATTGATGATGTAGATACTATTGTTGACTTTGGTTGTGCTGATGGACAATTGTTGAAACAGATTCATGAAGAAAGACCAGAATGGAATCTAATGGGAATTGACATGGATGAGAAGATGATTGAACAGGCTCAAAAGAATTGTCCAGATGCTACATATATTAACACAAATGGAATTTATAAATTTAATGGTGATAATAATAGCATTTTAAATCTTAGCAGTGTAATTCATGAAGTTTATTCTTATTGTACTACGGAAGAAATTCACAGATTTTGGGATGATTTATTCAATTCTAGTTACAAGTACATTTCTATAAGAGATATGGCACTAAATGAAGATGCATATAGACCTTCAAACCAATATGATTTCGTAAATATCCATAAACAAGCAAATGAACATATGTTAAAAGAGTTTGAGAGAATTAACAGTAATATCAAAGATAATCATAGTCTTATTCATTTTTTAATGAAGTATAGATATGTTCAAAATTGGGATCGTGAAGTAAGAGAAAATTACTTTCCTATTACAGTAGAACAAGTGTTATATAAGATTGATTTCAATAAATACAATGTTGTTTACTTTGAACATTATATTTTACCTTTTACAAAAGAAAAAGTGAAAGAGGACTTTGAAATTGAGCTTAAAGATCCAACTCATTTTAAGTTGTTATTAGAAAGGAAATAATTATGGTGAAGATAATTAAGCATGGAGATAGTAAAAGAGTAAAGTGCCCTAGATGTGGTTCTATATTAAGATTTAGAGGAGAACTATGGAAGTTAAAGAATTAAAAGTGGATTTAAAAGAAGGTCATGCAGTTGCATTTGATTTTGATGGTGTAATTCATAGATATTCAAAGGGATGGCAGGATGGAAGTATTTATGATGAGCCTAACTATAGAGTTTTAGATTTAATACTTTTATTACAGTTACAAGGTATACCGTGCGTTATTATCTCTACCAGAGATCCAGAGCAAATTAAGGGCTGGTGGGATCAGCAAGGCTTTACGCTTAAAGCAAAGGTGCTGGGGTTTAATACATTTTTTTACAATGACTGTTCCTGTGTCGGTATAACAAATCGTAAGATCCCGGCCCAGGTGTATGTTGATGATAGGGCATACAAATACAAAGGGCAAACACCTCAGCAATTTTTATGGATTTTGCGTTAAACTGACATTTGAAGGAGAATAGGATATGGGATATTTAGCATTAAAAATAGATGGAGAAAACATTAAGGTTGAGGGTAATACATTGTTTATAAAATTGAATCAAAATGATGAAAATCCACAAACGAATGAAATTCCACTTTCATCGGCAAAATTGGGTCAAACGGTGAATGAAAAATATATACTGGTGGCGCATTTTTCGGATCGCACTTCTGCGCTTGTTTCCAAAGATTGCCTAAAATACATGAAATTTGGTAAAAATAACAATTTCGCTGAGTCAGATGTATATGAGTGGCTAAATACAGAATATCTAAAGGAACTTGAAAAGGAATTTGGAGAAAATTCTGTTAAGATACACGAAACCAATTTATTATCTCTTGATGGATTAGAGGACTACGGAGAAATAGAAAATGAAGTTAGCTTATTAACGATTGATCAGTATCGTATATATCGAAAATATTTAAAACCTTTAAATAATTCATGGTGGTTATCCACACCAAATTCAACTGATTCAGGTGCAAGTGGAGTACATGTCGAATGCGTTTCTAGTGATGGACATATTAATTATCATACTTGTAAATGTTTATATTGTGGTGATTTAGGAGTTCGTCCATATTTTATCATTGATTCATCAATTTTGGTAAACGTTAATTAAATAAGATATCAAAATTTATTTCTTCTAATATAACATATGTAACACATATCTAATCAAATCTATATTAAATTCAAGACAATATATTAAAGAATTTTGGAGAATTATAAAAAATAAATGAGGAATAAAATCAAAAACTTTGTAAACATATGCTTGGACAAATATTCTGGTGGAGAAAGTTATTTTACGGAATTGGACAGGCTGATCAAGAATGATAGTGAACTTTTGATTGACTTCATTGAAACTACAATAAAAGAATCCGGAATAAAAAACGTAGTTATTTCTGGCGAAATAGGGAGAATATATTATCAGTTAAAGCAAAATAGAAGATTAAAACAAGATATTATGCTTTGTATTCTTCCAGGAGGTTTACGATTTGAACATCAAGAAGATTTTAGTCCAGAGTATTGTGAGATCGAGGCTGAAGGTAAAGATTTTATTTTTGTTGATGACAGTTATTATTCAGGGAAAACGGTCAGAGCAGTGCAGAAGTGGATAAAGGATCATGGTGGAAAAGTTGTTAAAAGTTATGTATTTTATGATGGCAGCTATGAAAAAAGAGATGATGTAGTTAGTTTATATCGGTACTGGGATCATCATAAAGAGAGAATATATAAGTAAATAATCAGTTTTAGAACTGTTTATTAAAATAAGAAAAATGAAGGAGAGAAAATGAAAGGTTTAACAAGTAGTCAAGTTAAAGAAAACAGAAAACTGTATGGTAGTAATAAGCTTCCAGAACCTGAAATGAAGAAATGGTATGACTTTGCGAAAGAAGCGTTAAGTGAAAGAATCACCATGATTTTAGTAACCATTGCTATTGTACAGCTGGCTCTAGCATTTATGGGTGTCATGGAGTTTTCTGAGCCAATTATGATTTTAGTTGTACTTGGAATCGTCACAGCAATTGCAGTAAAAACAGGATTGGGAGTTCAGAAATCGGCGGCTGAACTTAGAGCCAAAACATCAGTGAGATATTGTGATGTAATTAGAGATGGGAAGCTTCAGACAATCAACAAAGATGATTTGGTTGTGGGAGATCTTGTATGTGTTGGAACAGGTCAGGAAATTTTCGCAGACGGATATTTAGTAGAAGGAAAAATTTCTGTAAATAATTCAGCTATCAACGGAGAGTCTAAAGAATGTAAAAAGACTCCACTTGAAGGATATGTTTACAAGAAAACTACTTCTACAGATGTTTATACAAATCAGAATAGCCTTTTTGCTGGAACCACAGTAATGTCGGGTGAAGGAAAAATGATTGTAGGAGATGTTGGAATCAATACTGTAAATGGTGATACGTTAGTTAAAATGCAGACGTTAGAAGCTCCAAAGACAGCTTTAAACATTGCGTTAGATAATTTAAGCGATTTCATTTCAAAGTGGGGAACCATTGCGGCGACACTAACATTCATTATCCTTACAATGACAGGTATTTTAGAGGTTGGTTTCGGAGAATATTTTGGAAACGGATTCCTCAATACGATTCAAGATTTAGCTCAGAACTTTTCGGTGGCGTTGACAATTGTTGTAGCAGCAGTTCCAGAAGGTCTTCCATTAATCGTAAAGTTAGTAACTAAACAGAATGTTAAAACGATGGAACGATTTAATATCTTAGCAAAGAATCCCAACAAAATTCCAGAACTAGCTTATGTAGATCTGATTTGTACAGATAAGACAGGTACATTAACTACAGGTATTATGACTCCAAAGACAATCATTGATGGAAATGGTAATGAGGTAGATCGTAGTTCAGGACTGTGGAGTAACATTGAAGCCAATATTTGTTTAAATAATAGTGCAACATTTGATTCAGAGAATCATATTACAGGTGGAAATTCCATCGACAGAGCAGTTTTGAGTTTAGTAACTCCTGAGAAATATCATAAAATTAAAGATGAATACAAAGAAAAGCTAAAGCAGGTGTTCAGTAGTACGAATAAGTATTCGGCATTTACTTCCCAAGATAACATTACATACTATAAGGGTGCACCTGAAAAGCTAATCGAGAAATGTGATTCCTATTTAGATTTAGATGGTGAAAATATTCTTTCTCTTACAAAAGATGTTTTGGATAGACTGAATGAAAAAATCGGTTCTATGACCAAAAATTCTATGAGATGCATTGCTTTAACTTATACCAAGGAAGATTTGACAGAGAATATCCTTCCAGAGAATATGACGCTATTGGGTATCATTGGAGTAGTTGATCCAGTTAGGAAAGAAGTTCCAGAAGCAGTCAAGGTGGCTCATAAAGCAGGAATCCAGGTAATCGAGATTACAGGTGACTGTATTGAAACGGCAACTGCTGTAGCAAAGGAATGTGGAATTTATAAGGACGGAGATATTGCTTTAACTAATGACGAGTTTGAAAGAATGTCGGATGATGAAGTGAAAAATATTCTTCCGCAGCTAAGCGTTATTTCAAGATGTTCACCAAATACAAAGCTCAGACTTGTTACATTGGCTCAGGAGATTGGCAGATCAGTAGCCATGACTGGTGATGGAGTAAATGATTCACCGGCATTAAAGAAAGCAGATGTTGGATTTGGAATGCAAGGAGGATCTGATGTAGCGAAAGAAGCTTCAGATATTGTTCTTACGGATGATAACTTTGCTTCTGTAGTAAAAGCTGTAGAGCTTGGCAGAACATTTATGCACAATATTATGATGTTCTTGGAATTTCAATTACCTATCAATATTTCACTACTCATTCTGAGTATGCTTTATCCCGTGATCGCAGGTACAGCTTTATTAGCTTCTGTACAGATTTTAATTGTCAATATTATTATGGACTCTCTTAATTCCTTATCATTTGGTGGAGAACCTCCCAAGGATGAGTATATGGATGAACGCCCAATTAAAAAGGGATCTGGTCTATTTATTAGAGGGGCTAAAAAGAGAATTGCGTTAAGTACAGCAAGCTTCATTGGATTATATATGATTATTACCTTAACACCAATCGCAAATTTATTTGCAAATGGCACGGAAGCATTGACTGCAAGGTTTGGTCTGTTATGTTTTATGGCTGTTTTCAATGGATTTAACATTAGAACAGAGCATATCAATCTTTTTACTGGAATCAGTAAAAATAAGAATTTTGTTTATATCGCAATAAGTATTTTAGCAAGTACCATTATTCTGTGCAATGCAGGAGAGTTACTTAAGGTATGTACATTGAGTTTGAATCAGTGGTTAGTAATTACTGCATTGGCAATCATGGTTATTCCAATTGATTTAATGAGAAAAGCATTTGAAAAAAGAGAATATAAAACCAAGGAGGAAATTAAATATGGGATTATTCAGTAAATTATTTGGCAAGGAAACAAATGATGTGGTGGCTAATACAGTCACCCATCAGGCTAATCAGTCAAAGGAGGTACATTCAGCAGAAGTAAAAACAGCTAACATGACGATTGATATGTCTAAGTCAAAAGAAAATTTGGATAAGGTTCTTATCAATATGTCAAAGAGCAGCAAGGTCGATATGACCAAGCACACAGCAAGAGTTGCTTTAGCTATGGACTACTCTGGAAGTATGAATTGGTTATTCAATAATGGTTCTGTCCAGAAAACTATCACAAGACTTCTACCAATTGCATTAAAGTTTGACGATAACAGAGAATTAGAATCATGGCTGTTCTCTAATGGAAAGGAACGCCTACAGGCAGTTAATAACGCTAATTACAAGAATTATGTAAAGGATGTAATGCAGAGATCTCGAATGTCAATGGGAGGTACTAATTACGCACCCGTTTTAAGAGATATCGTTAATTACTATAAGGATATTGAACCAAGTACAATTCCAGCATTTATCATTTTTATTACAGATGGTGACAATTTTGATAAGGAAGAAACAAATGACATTGTAAGGGAATTATCAAAATACAATATGTTTGTTCAGTTTATTGGAATTGGCGATGAAAGATTTTCTTATCTCAAGTCCCTTGACAATTTAAAGGGAAGAAACTGTGACAACACTGGATTCACAGCTGTTTCAGACATGAATAAGATGACAGATGAAGAATTATATACTGAAATTTTAAGACAGTACAAGGATTGGTTAAACAACAAATAATTATAAAGGAGAAAAAGTTATGGCAACAATCAATATGAGTAAGAATCAGAAGGTAAATATGGTAAAGGACGATGGAAGCGCAATCAAGAAGTTTTTCATCGGAGTGAATTGGGATCAGAACAGATACGCTGGAGAAGCAGATATTGATTTTGATATTCATGGTTTCGTTACTGGAACGGATAGAAAAGTTGCATATCCACAGGATATTATCAATTATAACACTTATGATAGAAATGTATATCCTTGGATTGAATTCTCCGGAGACAATCTTACAGGAGATGATTCCCGTGGTATTACATTTGATGGAAAGCATTACGATGAATATTTTGTTGTTAATGCGGACGGATTTCCAAGTGAAAGAACTGATTTCACTATTTGCTTAACTATTTATATGGCAGTACAGAGGCTTCAGAATTTTGGAATGGTTAATAATGCAAAAATGGTTATTTGTGACTATGATAATCCAACTACAAAGTGGGAGTATGACCTTTCTGAGAATGAAAATTTTGAGAATCTTAATGCCGTAGAGATGGGTAGATTGTATAGATATGGAAATGGGTTTAAATTCCAGGCATTAGGATCGGGATATATTGGAGGAATGACGGAATTATTTAAGAACTTTGGTCTGGACATTGATGAAGGGAGAGACTAAGCAATGTTTAACACAATCGTTCTGTTAATTTTTTTAGCGTGTTTAGTGGGATTTTTATTCTTTACTAAAAGTGGGAAACGTTTGAGACTTAGGGCTTCTGGCACAGCGGATGAGGTTGCATCGAAAGATGCAGCCAGTCCAACAGGGGCAAAGTCATATTATAATACAGCAATTAGTAAAAAAGAAGAAAGCTACAAAAGTGCATTTTCTATCTATACGCAGATGCTTGGTAAGATTGAAACTTATGAAAATCAGCTTAGAAATCTAAAAAAGGAGAATATGCAGTTAGATATCAATATTGATAACTGCATTTCCAAAAATGATGATAGTGGAGCGAAGGTATATCTTACCAGACGGCAGGAAATAAAAGACAAGATTGAGATTATCAGAGAGGCGTTGAAAGAATTAAATGATAACGCAGCAGTTCAAAAGGAAATCTTAGATAATCTGAACACTGAGCTTGATGACCTTAAAGCTGAAAAGGAAAAGGCTGTACTAATTCTTGAAACGGCACAGGTTACTAAATCTTTACAGGCCACTCCTGGAGTGAGCACAAGTGAAGAAGATAAAATGCTGGAGAAGGTAAGAGAAGGAATCCAGAAAACTAAGGAAGAGGGAATTGGGAATAAGATTGCTTATGAAAATTCCGCTTCTGTTCAACAGAAACGACTTGATAATAAGATGAAGGAAGACGAGATTCAGAAACAGTTGGATCAGTTAAAGGCAGCGAAGAGAAAATGATTGTATTAAACATAGGTGTGTTCCTAATATGTATTGGAGTGAGTTTTTGTACTGGATACATTTTAGGTAGAAAAAAGAGAAATAAATAACAAGGAGATTTTCGATTATGACAAGAGAAGAAAGAATGAACAGAAGAAGAGAAGCAGGAAAGGGATATACATATAAGCCTAATCCTTATCCAAAGAATAGTCGGGAATATATTGAGGAAAGGAATATTCGAGCATCCAAGAATGTTTCTCATAAGCTTCCAACAGCAAAAATGACAAGTATTATGGCAAAACTCAAAAACTTTCTAACAGAGGAAGAAGCCAAGATTAAGAAAAGACATGATTTAAAGAACCTTGATGTGGAATTATAGGAGAAAAATTGATGGACTTAGAATTCATTAGAGAATGTATTATTAAGAACAATTTATGTAAAAGTAATAAAAGATTGATGAAATCATGTAAGTCATTTGAGTTTTGGAAAAAGCATCCAGATAAATTTACAGAATATATCTTAGGTGTAAAGCTTACACCATATCAGAGATTGTTAGTTAAATTAGTTGGAAGTAATAAAAAATAATAATTGTAAAAATGTGTGGAGTTCTTTTTTTAAGAACTTCACCGTCAGGAACCTTAGTTCAGCGGTTAGAGCGACTGTCTCATAAGCAGTAAGTCCTGGGTTCAAATCCCAGAGGTTCCATTGACAACTCAGATGGTGCACATATCGGCAGCAACATAAGCTGTGAACGGTTGTCAAATTTCTGGTTGCCGAGAATACGAATGGAGCATTAAATGATGTCAAATATATGAGAACTTTAAGAAGGCATCAGCCAGAAATAAAATGCACATCAAGGTTGTCCTGTAGCTCAGTTGGGAGAGCATATATCACATGATAAGCGATGGTTCGATTCCATCCAGGGCAATTAAATAAATAAAAACATCTATAAAGGAGAGAGAGTTATGGAATTTACAGAAATGAGAGACATGTTAATGGAAGGACGGTTTTTAACATAGTGGATTTGGAAAAAGAAAATATTTATTGTATTTATAAGCATACATCTCCAAAGGGAAAATCATACATTGGTATTACTAAAAATACCAATAAAAGATTTGGAACTAATGGGAATGGATACAAAAATCAACCTAAATTTTGGAATGCAATACAGAAATACGGATGGGAAAATTTTACTCATGAAATTATAGAAGACAATTTACCATTTGAACAGGCATGTTTAGGTGAAGAATTATATATAGAAATATATGATTCTATAAATAATGGATATAATATATGTACTGGAGGAATGGGAGTAAAGGAGATTGGTAATAAAAAGGTCATCCAATTTTCCCAATCTTTTCAAGTGTTAAATGTTTTTAAATCTCTTTCATTTTGCTCAGAAAAAATTGGTCTAAAAAGTGTAACAACAATAAGTAACTGGTGTATAGATAAAAAGATACATTGTGGATATTATTGGAGATTTTTTGATGATTGTAAAGATTTACATATAAATGAAAGTAGTTTTGATGAGTATGATCTGAATTATAACTATATCAATTTTAATCCATATTCAGATAAAATTGAAAAGATACATAATTCCAAGATAGGTAAGAGAAGTAATAATAGAAGAAAAATAAATCAATATAGTATCGATGGAACTTTTATAAAAACGTGGGATAGTATAATTGAAGCAGTAAAATACTACAATATTCCAAATGATAGCGCAATTATTAGAGCAATTAAAAGAAACTATAATTGTTTTGGATATAGGTGGAAGTATTATAATAACGATACATCTAATATATCTCCCAATATTACAAAGAATAGAAAAATTATACAATTAGATTTTGAAGGTAATTTAATAAAAGAATTCGAGAATTCGTTGGAGGTAGAAAAAGAAACAGGATTTAATAAGAAAAGAATTGCTGATGTTTGCAGTGGAAATAAAAAATCCGCATATGGATATATATGGAGATATAAAAATTAACTTGAAGCTTAATTAAATGTGTGGTCATGTGGTGGTGTAGTGGCTGCTACATGACCACACATTTAATTTATATAGAAGGATTGACTATGGAAAAAGGATTTGTTTTAGTTGATATTCCAGAAACATGTTTGGATTGTAGATTTTGTAGGGAAA
>UMED01012910.1_pt1 | contig 23409 bp, 19 predicted proteins | sample 1964661 | NCBI WGS metagenome assembly UMED01 (sample SAMEA4836011, study PRJEB28245) | human gut metagenome | biome: gut microbiome; material: fecal sample | place: Denmark | collected 2008
CAGAAACATTGTCAGTAAATATGAAAACATGGTAAACAGGATTGTTACTACAACTGCAAGCCAGAGCGGAAGCCCAAACCACAGAAATGATGCGGCAAACACATAGGCACTGAATGTTCCCAGCGTTCCGGCTGACATATCAAATCCGTCCGGAGCCATAGATACTGTTGCAGCAAGAGCAAAAATCGTAACAACAGACATTGCACGAAGAATGTTCAGAAGGTTTGCCACAGAGAAAAACGCTGTACCTTTCACAATTGTAAAAATCACAATTGCAACAACTAAAACAATCACCGCCGCCCAGCTCAACAGCATTTTTCCAATATTTTTCATTTTAGCATTTTGAACCATATTATTTTCCTCCCATAATGGATATGTTACTAAAGGCCTCAGCCTGTGTATACAGTCGTTGCTCCTGTTGCATAATGCATAATTTCATCCTCAGAAGTCTTCGCTGTTTCTAATTCTGCCGTAATGCGGCCATCAAACATTACATACATACGGTCTGTAATAGATAACAACTCTGAATTCTCACAGGTTGCATAAATAACACAGTTGCCTTCTTTTGCAATATTATTAATCAATGTGAAAATTTCCTGTTTTGCGCCTACATCCACACCCTTAGTCGGTTCATCAAAAATATAGACATCACAGTCTGCAGCAAGCCATTTTGCAACTGCCACTTTCTGTTGATTTCCACCAGACAGATATGCCACTTTCTGCTTGATCGACGGTGTTTTTATACTCAAACTTTTCACATATTCTTCTGCTTTCTTCGCTGCTTTGCGATCATTTACAAAAGAGAATGTACAATAATCATCCAGACTGGCTGCTGTTGTATTAAATGTCACTGTTTCTGCAACCAATACACCCTCTTTGCGTCTCTCCTCCGGAACAAGCGCTATCCTGTTTTTTACTGCATCTGAAGGTGTCTTAATATTCAGTTCTTTCCCGTTGAGTCTTATAATACCGTCAGACTTCTTATATACACCAAAAATGGTTTTGCAGAGTTCTGTTTTTCCTCCCCCTACCAGTCCGGCTAATCCAACAATCTCTCCTTTTCGCACATACATGGAAATATCCTGAACACGTCCCTCCCGTTCTGTAAGATGGTCAATTTCAAAAGCTTTTTCTCCTATCTCACAAACCTGTTTCGGGAAGTTTTCTTCAAATGAACGTCCCAGCATTTTATCTACAATCTCTTTTGAAGTTGTCTTGGGCGTAATGGGTGTCGTATCCACAATTTCGCCATTTCTCATAACTGTATAAGAATCGCATATCTGCAACACTTCATGAATACGATGCGTAATAAAAATAACTGCAAGATTTTCTGTTTTGCGAAGATGTCTGACTACCCTGAACAGTTCTTCTGTTTCTGTATCAGACAAGGGAGCTGTCGGTTCATCAAGAATCAAAAAATTACATGCACTCTGTACAGCACGTGCAATTAATACCATCTGTTTTTGTGCCAATGTCAACGTTCCACACATACGCCGTACATCAATATTTACATTTAAACGGGCAAGAGCCTCTTTTGCATCTTTGCGGATCTTTCCGTAATTTACAAACTGCTTATGTCCCATATTCATTACAAGGTCATTAAACATAACGTTTTCTGCAACAGTCAGTGTTGGAATCAGAGCCATATCAACTTCCTGATATACAATCTGGATTCCAAGTTTTTTAGCTGCCGCCGGATTTCTTAATTCTACAGGATTTCCATTGTATAGAACATCTCCTGTATATCCTGGATTTGAACCGGCAAGAACTTTCATCAATGTAGATTTACCTGCTCCATTTGCCCCCATCAGAGCATGAATTACTCCCGTTTCAATTTCAAAATCTACATTGGAAAGAGCTTTTACACCGGGAAATTCAATAGAGACATTTCTTGTTCCAAGTGTAATCTTATCCATAAATTCCCTCTTTTCCATTTAGTTTTTACACCCCTACTTCAAAATTCTTAAAATACAGGCGCCGGAACACAGCCCCGGCGCCTCACCTAATCCTAATGTTCTTTTATTCACATATGTATAAGAACAATTCCTTTAAGATAGGTTAGTGACCAAGAAGATCAACCATCCAATCGCAAGTCGGCATCCAGGAGGTATCGGAATATTCTTCACCGGCAACTTCAGCCAGATTTTCAATATTGATTCCATCTTTTGATGTAACCATTTCCTGAGTAACAATTACAGACGGAATTTCCATCCAGTCGCCAGGATCTTCATAATAGCAGGATGCAGCATAAATATCCTCATACTGATCTGCCATTTCCAGTGCGAGAACACGGCATGCAAATTCCCCATTTGAACTCCAATTGGTAGTAGCACAGGCTTTCCAGTTTTTACCTTCCTGCATAAACTGAATATCTTCATTGCAGATATCTACTGATACCATTGGAATATCTGAATTTGCCTCAACCAGTGCCTGATATACTCCCTGCGCATATGCATCATAGCAGCACCAGATTCCATCAATTTCACCCTCCCCATACTTAGGTAAGGTTGCAGCTGTTACATCTCTCATAGAAGAGGTGGCGTTCTGATCATCAATTGGAGCAATTCTTTCAACTGTTTTAATTTTGCCTTCGTCCTCATATGGCTGGTATCCGATCTGGCGCCGGTCAAACGGGCTGTTATATCCTGCTCCCTGCTGAACCTGTAGTATATTTACCGGTTCTCCTGCTTCTACTTTTTCAGGGTACATATCCATAATACTTTCAACCAGACTGGAGGCAAATCCTGCATCCTGCTGGAAAAACTGTACTACGCCTGGAATTTTAGCAACTTCACCATTTGCATCTTTAAACGGAGTGTCAAAGGTAGCAATTTTCAGATCCGGATACTGTTCTAAAATTCCTGTCAGAAAATCATATGCATATTCCTGACCACCATGAGAAACCATCAGTCCATCATATCCGCCCTGTGCACACTGTTCAATAGTCTGTTTCCATGTGTCAGCACTGTCATTGCAGAAAAACGTATCAGCCTGCATTCCCAGCTTTTCAGCAGTCTCGGTGAAAGAATCAGACCACATCTGGAAAATTGTAGCTGGAGTCATATACATGATATATGCAATTTTCTTTCCTGCTACCGGAGATTCTGTTGTCTCTTTTGTCTCATCAGCAGATTCCTCTGTTTTTTCAGCTGCTGCATCCTTTTCACTGGCATAAGCAGTCGCAAATGGAACCGTAATCATAGATGCTGCCAGAACAAGAGCCATTATTTTTTTCTTCATTGTGTTACCCCCTTTTTGTTTTTGGTGATTTTGCTATGTTTTTCCGTTTTCGATAGTTCGATTTTATCATATATTACCACAAATGTAAATATGTTACTGTTTGTTTTTGTCCGTTTTTTTCTTTTTGTTACTTTTCCACAGTTTCAACCCACATTTTTAGTAAAATATCACAGTTTTCCAGAATTATATATTCATTTTCACACATTTACGATATCAAATATCACGTATGCAAACATGATATATTCTTTTTTTCATAAGAAAAAAGCGGTATTCCATCCGAAATAACCGCTTTTACGCATTTTTTATGTTGTTTTATGTCCGTTTTTATTTGTTTTCTACAAGCATCCCTTTTGAAGAATAGTACAGGCATAAAATGCGGTCTCAGTCGTAGCTACAACTGCATATGCCTTTCTCGCCTTTTTATAAAATTCTTTTCTGGAAATCATTCCGCAAGCCTCAGCCCCTCGCTCATCATACTTTGCCACAATATCTTTAAATTCATCCCATACCGGACACTCAAGCTCCGCATGGCGCGGTTCTTTATCCATAATAAAAACAGGCTTTTCTACAAATTCATCTAAAGGCATCAACGAAAGAATAGCATCCATAAGATCTGTTGCTTTCAGACCATCACATCTTACAAGAGTTCCTTTTTTTGCCATAGAAGCGGCTGCAAAATTTGCATCGCCAATTACGATTGTATCTCCATGTCCCATTTCTGCAAGAACTTTTAACAGTTCCGGTGACAAAATCGGAGGAATATTTCTTAACATTGTTGTTTTCTCCTTTCTGTTTAAGTTTGTTTTTATCTGTTTCTGTATATTTATATCCAGAGTGTACTACTTATCTGGAAATTTTTCAACAAAAAACATTTATTCTATAAATTTTAGAACTTTCCTCCATATTTCATCTGTGGTTCTTTCCTCTAAAACCCTTCTTTCCGTCTTTGTTTTCTTAAATCATAACGCTTTTGTCCGCCTTCCCATTCTGCCTTTTGAGCTTCAGTTTCTACAATCAACCCGGGAACTTCAAGTTTGTTTCCTTCTTCATCTATTGATACCAGAACTTCATAAGCCCTGTTGATCATTCTGCGCATTCCATCCGGATCCTCTGCGTAAGTATCTATCCGTACTTCCATAGACGTTTTTCCCACATAAGTCACTCTTCCTACCAGTACCACAGTGTCTCCCAGATAAGCCCCGGCTTTGAAATTCAGATTGTCCACACAGGCTGTCGTTACAATACTTCCTGCATGACGGTGTGCCACAATTCCGGCCACCTCATCTATCCACTGCATCAGAATTCCACCAAAAAGTCTGCCGTAACAATTGATATGTTTTGGCATAATCAGATAGGTATTTTCTGTGCGAGAATCCTCTACGTGCTTTTTAATCATTATTTTTTCACCACTTTCTTCTCAATTATTCATGCAGCTCAAGCGGCAGTCCGTCCGGATCTTTGAAAAAGGTAAATTTCCCTCCCGAAAACTCGTCTACCCGGACAGGTTCTGTCTCAATTCCCTTTTCCCTGAGTTCTGCGGCTGTTTTTTCAATATCTGTAACTGTGAAGGCAAGATGTCTGAGCCCGTATGCCTCCGGGAAATTCGGTCTTGCCGGATGGAGCTGATGCTCATGATCTTTTTGTGCCGGAGCAAAAATCTCTAGCTCAACTCCATTTAGAATCAGATCCAGTTTATAATCGCCTCTGTCCTCCCGGAAATTTTCTCTCACAATACGAAATCCAAGCTTATCCACATAAAACTCTTTTGATTTCTGATAATCAGATACAAGCAACGCAATATGATGTACTGCCTTCAATGCCATATTCCTTTTCTCCTTCCGTGTCAGATATTTTTCTTGCAGATATCTTCCAGACAGCATTTATCACAATGGGGTTTCGTCCGGGCAGTACACACGTCTCTTCCATGATAAACAAGTCTGTGACAAAAATCACTGCCCTCCTCCGGAGGAATGATCTTCCATAAGGCCATTTCCACTTTTTTCGGCTCTTTGATATTGTCTACCAGTCCTATTCTGTTGGTCAGGCGGATGCAGTGCGTATCTGTTACAATGGCAGGCTTTCCAAATACATCTCCCATGATCAGATTTGCACTTTTTCTTCCCACCCCCGGAAGCTTCAGCAGTTCTTCGAAAGTTGTGGGAATATTATCCTCATACTGTTCATGGAGGATCCTCATACAGGCGCTGATATCTCTTGCCTTACTTTTTCCCAGTCCGCATGGCTTTACGATCGCTTCAATTTCCTCCGGCTCCGCTTTTGCCAGCGCTTCTACATCCGGATATTTTGCATAAAGATCTTCTACCACTACGTTTACTCTGGCATCTGTACACTGCGCTGCAAGGCGTACACTGACCAGAAGCTTCCATGCCTGATCATAATCCAGGGTGCATCCCGCATCGGGATATTCGTCTTTCAGTCTCTGAATTACTTCCAGAGCCCGCTGTTTTTTTGTCATAAATCAAGTTCCTTTCTGCCTGTTTTTATACTGTTTCTTCTGATATGTTTTTCTGATACCGTTATCCCTGATGTCTTTGTGCAAAACTATTTTCTTTTCGGCAAAAACAGGTATCAGGCTCTCTTTCTTTTTACACAGAAAAACGGATCGTGTCCCGGAAAACACGCTCTCCGAAAATACACCATCCGTTTTTGTTGTGCTTGTTCTGATTTTATTTTGTACCGAAAATCCGGTCTCCTGCATCTCCCAGACCCGGGCAGATATATGCGTTTTCGTTCAGCTCACGATCCACATGACCTACGTAGATCTGCACGTCAGGATGAGCCTTATGCAGGCGCTCCAGACCTTCCGGAGCTGCGATAATAAACATACATTTGATATTCTTTCCGCCATGCTCTTTGATAAAATCTACTGCAGCCACAGCAGAACCGCCGGTTGCAAGCATGGGATCTGTTACCACGATCAGTCTTTGATCAATGGGATCCGGCAATTTGCAGTAATATTCATGAGGTTCGTGTGTCTCCGGATCTCTGTACAATCCAATATGTCCGATCTTTGCAGACGGTACCAGAGTTGTGATTCCATTAACCATTCCAAGGCCGGCGCGAAGCACAGGCACAACTGCAAGCTTTTTACCTGCGATCATCGGTGTCATACATGTTTCCAGAGGAGTTTCCACTTCCACATCCTCCAGAGGAAGATCTCTCAGCGCCTCAAATCCCATAAGAACCGCAATTTCCTCGATCAGCTTACGAAACTCATTTGTTCCAGTGCTTTTGTCACGGAGCAGAGAAATTTTGTGCTGAATCAGCGGATGCTCCATAATATATACGTTTTCCATGTTGAACCTCCATTAAATTTTATACTGAAAACTTCAGAATTCTTCGGTTTTCACAGCCTTAATACGGCGTTCCGTATGATTCTGAACTATATTATATCCTATTTTCTCTGAAAGTTCTACATGAATCTACACCAATCTTCTTTTTTTAAAAAAGGTGCAGCCTGATAAAAGCTGCACCCTCATATCTACCCGATTATTTTATTTTTTATCCGATCCTGCCCGGAACTTTTTCTCCAACAGAGTGTCGGAATTTTTCCTCTGCAACGCGGATCTCTTCTATGTTCATTACAAAGGCTGCCATCATACAGATTCCGCAGGCACCGATCAGAATACCGGCTGTTGATGCCGGAATTCGAGATCCTGCAAAAAGAATCAGCGCCACTATGTAGAACACTGCCTTCGTCATGGTATCATACCAGGGAGATTGAGCCTCTTTATCTGCATATAAAATCACTCTCCAGCCAAGGACTGCTGTATAACTTTCTTTAATAAAGAATAATACCAGAAGCATCTTTGCCAGTGAATACTTCGGAATCAGACAGGAAAGGATCACAAACTGACAGACCCGGTCTGCCAGAAGCTCCAGAAGTCTTCCTATATCGCTTACCTGTTCCGGTCTCCGGGCAAGCTTCCCGGCCAGTATATCCACAGCTATAATTGCCAGAAGCATCACTGCAAGCAGAGCTTTTTCTCCCATCAGTCTGTACCGCTCAATCAGCGCCATAAATACAAGAGCAAGGGCAAGTCTGCCGACGCTCAGCAGATTAGGCGATGTACAGATCTGTTTTCTGGTAAGCATTCTCTCAAACTTATGCATATTTTCCGGAATGATCCTGTAAAATATCTGATAACAGATCACATTGAGGATCAGAGCGGTAACTACATCTTCCACACTGTGCTGCTTTAAAAACATAGTGGAAAGAACGATTGATACAGTCAGCACAATATTTCCGGCTGTAAAGATTTTGTTCTGTCTGCATTTTTTGTTATTCAGAAGAGCCACACAACAGGCAACTGCATTAAATACATGAATACTCGGAAAAATATTTGTGGGGGTATCTGTCTGGTACAAAAGCTGCACAGCCTGAATAAAAGGACCCTCTCCTGTCAGTTCAGGTCTGAGATTCTGGCCATTGGGATACACAAAGGAGATAATAAGAAACAGAGTCATTCCCACACCCAGGGTCGCCATATACTGATAATACTCTTTTTTGCCCGGACTTCCCAATGCAAAATACATGACGCTTCCGAGAACTACAAGAAACCACAGCACATAGGGAATAATAAAGTATTCACAAAACGGAATCAGATCATCCACAAAAGAATGAATCAGATGGGTTTCTGTACTGATTTTTTCCACAAGCATAAAAGAAATCATATAAAAAATCCCATATGCCGGGATGATCCATATATGTTTTGACTTCCTCAGATAATCCAAATTATCACCCTTTCCCGCCAGGCGGTCCACCGCCTCAAAACCATTTTCAGCGTATATTCTTCTGTAGATAATAGTATAACGTATTATCTTATTTAATCAATGCCAAAATTGCTGAAATCTCCATGTTTTATAAAAAATTCATATTTCGTTTTTACTGATTCCCACAGCACTGCTCTGAGACTTTTTCCTCTATACTAAGGTAAACGAACCAGCTTTGGATTATGCTTCAATTCCGGTATTATTTTTTCTGTCATATCTTTTGTACTGATTCTGAGACTTGAAGTATTGATGCAGGGATGACATCCTATATATTCTCCTTTCAGCACATCCTCGTCGATCAGAAGCTGTACCCGGTTATCTCTGTCGTTCATCAGCCCCAGAATACTGGCTGAACCTGGAGTAATATCCAGAAACTGTTCCATATATTCAGGCTTTGCAAAAGAAAGCCTTGAGGAATTGATCTGATCTGAAAGATCCTTTGTTTTGAACTTTTTATCCCCGGGCATCAGCAGGAGATAAAAGTCTGTTTCCTGTCTGTTGCACAAAAAAAGATTTTTACAGATCACAGCGCCCAGTATTTTGTCAACCTCCTCACAGGCCTCTATGGTCATAGCCGGCTTATGATCCACTCTTTCATAATGAATCCCAATAGAATCCAGAAAGTCATATGTTCTGATTTCTTTTCCCAGTCTTCCCTCTGTGTTCTGCGGTCTTCCACTTACAAGCTCCATTAATATCTTTCTCCTTTTTCCGTTTTTTGTCTCTTATATGAAAATATTCCCTGAACAAGCGGACAGGTCCGTCTCAAACGCTCAGAATCCTCACAAAGAATCTTTTATTTACCGGGAAAATGATACAGAATGTACTGTTTTCCGGGTAAAGAATAAAAGAGACCGTCATCTCTGGCAGTCTCTTCATGATATTCCTGTATGGTTTTAGTTCAGCTGATATACATCTGCATACTGCAGCCCAAAGCTTAATGCCTCTTCATGGCTTCCAAAATAAATATCCACATGTCCGTAAGGGGTTCCCAGATCCTCAACAGTATAAACAGTTCCGTTGATGAGAAGCTGTGTTCCAAAGGGAACTCCCGCCATAGCTACTGTATGACCTGCTGAAGGCATTACACCGCTGGCAGTGGCATTTCCCGCTGTTCCGCAGCACTGCGCACAGTTACAGTAAGCTGTCAGCATGAAGTTTCCAAGGTATGTACCCTGACTGGAACCGGAAGAATCAGAGCTTCCATCTGTATCTGACGGAGCTTCCGGCTCTGTTTCCGTATCCTCTGTGTACTCTTCCGTATATTCTTCTGTATATTCTTCTGCATCCTCTTCCGGAGCAACCTCCTCTACAGTAACATCACTGCTTGTAGAGCTGCTTTCAGAATCGGTTGTGTCTGTTTCCGGATCATATTCCGGTTCTTCACTTTCCTGTGAAGCGGCTTCCTGCTCTGCCTGTGCAGCCACCTGAGCTGCTGCTTTTTCCTGTTCAGCCTGCTCCATCAGAGTTGCAATACTGCTGTCTGCGCTGTTTACCTGAGCCATCAGAACATTTGCCTCTTCCTGGCTTGCGCTGATCTGGCTGATATAGGAGTTGATGCTGTCACCGGTAGTTGCAACCAGAGACTGCACTTCCTGCTGCTTGGCGCTTTTTTCGGAAAGGAGACTGTTAATAGAGCTGGATTCCTCTTCTACCTTTTCCTCCTGTACCTGGATATTTTCCTGGGTTGCCTCATACTGCTTCAGCATATTTCTGTCATACTCGGAAATTTTTGAAATATTATCCGCCTGATTCAGAAAATCTGCCAGGCTTTCTGATGACAGAAGTGTTTCCAGCATGGAGTTTCCGCCGTTTTCATACATATAAACAATACGAAGCTTCATTGCCTCATACTGATTCTCTGCTGTTTTCTTTGCCCTTTCCAGCTCTGTCTGAACCTTTTTCAGCTCTTCTTCTTTTTCAGCTGCTTCCACACTGAGCTGTGAAATTGTATTTGTCAGTTCATTATATTGTGCGTCCAGTTCTGCCATATAGGATTCCAGTTCCTGTTTCTTGCTTTCCAGGCTGCTGATATTTGCCTGTGCCTGAGCAAGTCCCGCCTGTGCCTCCTGCTTTTGTGCCTGTGCGGCTGCGATCTGGTCTTCTGTGGATGCAAAAACGCTTGTCCCCATGGAAACAGTCAGGGCGCCGGTCAACAGCAGTGAAAGAACTTTCTTCATCTTCATATAAACACCTCATAATTTTTTTCGTAGGACAAGTATAACAACATTTCATTCAAAAATCAATACTTTTATTTTATTTCTGTAACAAATATGTAATATTTGGCGGATACACGCAAAAAAAGAGACATTCTGGAGTAATTTTTTTTGACAAATTCTGCTTCAGAACATCTCTTTTACTAAATCATTTCGTTTTTATTACAGATATCCGGTGTTATTCCTCTGCTGCCTCTTCCTGCGCGTCCGTCTCGTTCATAACCTCCTGATATTTGTCAAGGATCAGAGTCTGTATTCTGTCTCTTGTTGTGGAATTAATAGGATGTGCAATATCACGGTATTCTCCGTCTGCCGCTTTACGGCTTGGCATTGCAATAAACAGTCCCTTTTCACCCTCGATCACTTTGATATCATGTACTACAAACTCATCATCAATTGTAATGGATACAACTGCTTTCATTTTTCCTTCTTTTGCAACTTTTCTCACACGTACATCTGTAATATTCATCTTTTTCTGCCCCTTTCATTTTGTATACGCCAACTGACCGGAAATCTGTTTTACTGCCCCATAAGCCGCGATCAGAAATTCCGTTTATCAAATTACGTAGCGATCATTTTTTTCTACCACGATTCTGACTCCGTCTTCTCCTCGATAATCAGAGTCTGCCCGGATCGTATCCCGGCTTTCTACAATACAGTTCTCAATGTGTGTATTATCTCCTATATATACGTCATTGAGGATCACAGAATTTCGTATCACACAGTTGTTGCCCACAAACACACCCTTAAACAGAACAGAATTTTCTACTGTTCCATTGATGATACAGCCACTGGCAACAAGACTGTTTTTCACAGAAGCTCCTGCATTATATTTTGCCGGAGGAAGATCGTCGATCTTTGTTTTTACCGCCGGTTCCTGTCTGAAGAAATAATTGCGGATTCCCGGCTCCAGAAATGCCATATTTGTTCTGTAATATGCTTCTGCCGTGGAAATATTGCTCCAGTAGGAATCAATCTTATATCCATAAATTCGTTTCAGATTCTTGTAACGGATCAGAATATCGTTTACAAAATCATGTCTGTCTTCCTGAGCAGCTCTTTCAAGCAGTTCGATCAGCTGTCTTCTTCGTATTACATAAATACCTGTAGACACAGTATTATAAGAAGAAATAATAGGTTTTTCCTCAAACTCCTCAATCCTGCAGTCATCATTCATGCGGATCACGCCAAACCGCTCTACTTCGCTCTGATCTCTGCACTCTGTACACACAACCGTAATATCAGCTCTTTTGGCAATGTGGAATTCCAGCACCTTATTATAATCCAGTTTATAAATTCCATCTCCTGAAGCAATAACAACATAAGGCTCATGGCTGTTTTTCAGGAATGTAATATTCTGATAAATAGCATCCGCTGTTCCCTGATACCACAGACTGTTTTCTTTTGTGATAGTAGGTGTGAACACAAAAAGCCCACCCTGCTTTCTTCCGAAATCCCACCATTTTGAGGAACTCAGATGTTCATTCAGTGATCTGGCGTTATACTGAGTCAGTACTGCCACCTTCTGAATATGGGAATTTGCCATATTGCTTAATGCAAAGTCAATGGCGCGGTAGCTTCCCGCTACAGGCATGGCTGCAATGGCTCTTTTGTTTGAAAGTTCCCTCATACGGTTATTGTTTCCGCCTGCCAGAATAATTCCAAGTGCTCTCATGCCTTCTCACCGTCCTTTGCCTTGATGTTCTGTCCGCTTTCCAGTATTCCCTCCGGATAGTCCTCCGGCACAGTCACTCCGGACACAGATGTATTTTTACCGATTTTTACATTGTCAGGGATCACACTGTGCTCGCCTACTGTGGCAATCCCAAAGGCATATACCGCAGGTTTCAGCACATTGGGAGCTTCTTCTCCGCAGCCGAGAGTTACATTCTTTCCGATCACAACATCCTCTGCCACAATTGCCTTGTCCATTACAGTGCCTTCACCCACCACGGAATTGCGCATGATAATAGAATCTCTGATCACACAGCCCTTTTCAATTACAACATTAGGACCGATCACAGAATGATGTACTTCACCGTAAATTTCAGCACCTTCCCCGATCAGACATTTATCTGTTACCGCATCTGCTGAAATATACTGAGGCGGAATAATATCACCTTTTGTATAAATTTTCCAGAATTCTTCATAAAGATTAAACTCCGGAATAATATCGATCAGTTCCATATTGGCTTCCCAGTAAGATCCAAGCGTACCCACATCTTTCCAGTAGCCATTATACTCATAGGCAAAAAGTCTCTGACCTTTCTCCTTACAGTACGGAAGAATATGCTTTCCGAAATCGCAGCTGTTCTGATCCTTCAGAGCGATCAGAGCCTCCTTGAGAACCGGCCAGCTGAAAATATAAATTCCCATAGACGCAAGATTGCTGCTCGGCTTCTCCGGTTTTTCCTCAAATTCTGTTACCCTTCCGGTTTCATCTGTTACCATGATCCCGAAACGGCTTGCCTCTTCAATAGGAACAGGCATACATGCAATGGTAATGTCTGCTTTATTTGCCTTGTGGAAGTCCAGCATTACCTCATAGTCCATCTTATAAATATGATCTCCTGATAAAATCAAAACATAATCCGGATTATACTGTTCCATGTAATCCAGATTCTGAAAAATCGCATTGGCAGTTCCCGTATACCACTCACTGCTTGTACTCTTTTCGTAGGGAGGAAGAACTGTGACTCCGCCTTCATTTCTGTCCAGATCCCACGGAATACCGATTCCAATATGAGTATTTAAACGCAGCGGCTGATACTGTGTCAGAACTCCCACTGTGTCAATGCCTGAATTGATGCAGTTGCTCAGCGGAAAATCAATGATACGGTACTTTCCGCCAAATGCGACAGCCGGTTTTGCAACCTTTTCTGTCAACACACCAAGTCTGCTGCCCTGACCGCCAGCCAGAAGCATGGCAATCATTTCCTTCTTCATCATCATGCACTCACCCCTTGTATGTTATGATTTTTTAATTATATCATACTTCCCCTTATTAGTGAACATTTTTTACAATATTTTTGCTGTTTATTTGTATTTTTTTGGAGCTATTGCACATGTTTTTCCCCTGTACTCTCTCACCCCGGCAGCCTGGTCAAAATACCTTCCTGATCGCCTTTCGGAATTACTTTCTGCCCTTTAAGAAACACTTTTCATTTAAGGCTGATAGGGTTATAATAGGAACATATTCATGAATGAACAGGAGAATAATACTATGTATCAGATAGACTTCAAAAAACCGATGGCTATTCATTTTATTGGCATCGGCGGTATCAGTATGAGCGGACTGGCTGAGGTTCTTCTTGAAGAAGGCTTCACTATCTCCGGCTCTGACGCAAAAGAAAGCCCTCTTACCAGAACTCTGGAAGAAAAAGGCGCAAAAATCTACTACGGACAGCGGGCCTCCAATATTTCCGATACCGTTCAGGCTGTTGTGTACACTGCTGCAATCCACCCGGACAATCCGGAATTCAGAAAAGCTCAGGAGATGAATCTTCCCATGCTCACAAGAGCCCAGCTTCTGGGACAGATCATGCGCAATTATGACACCCCTGTTGCAGTAGCGGGAACTCACGGCAAAACAACCACTACCTCCATGCTTTCCCACATTCTGCTGAAAGGTGACTGCGATCCTACCATCAGCGTAGGCGGCATTCTTCCGGCTATCGGAGGAAATATCCGTGTAGGACAGTCAGAGACCTTCCTGACCGAAGCCTGTGAGTATACAAACAGCTTTCTGAGCTTTTTCCCGAAGATCAGCATTATCCTGAATATTGATGCGGATCATCTGGATTTCTTCAAGGATATTGAAGATATCCGCTGCTCTTTCCGCAAATTTGCAGAGCTTCTTCCTGAGGACGGAACTCTCATCATCAACGCAGATACACCGCAGTACGAAAAAATCACAGAAGGACTGTCCTGCCAGGTACTTACCTACAGTCTGGAGCATGAGGCAGATTATACAGCTTCTGATATTACCTATAACGAGCTTGGCCATGCCACCTTTACTGTATGCCATAAAGGACAGGCTCTTGGCACCTGCTCCCTAAGTGTTCCGGGAGTACATAATGTTTCCAATGCACTTTCCGCCATTGCCGCAGCCCGGCTTTTAGATCTTTCCTGGGAAGTAATCGCAGAGGGGCTGAACAGCTTTACAGGCACAGACCGGCGTTTTCAGTATAAAGGCCAGATCGGCGGAGTGACCATTATTGATGACTATGCTCATCATCCCACAGAAATTGAGGCAACTCTTCATGCTGCTGCAAATTATCCGCACAAAAAGATCTGGTGCGTGTTCCAGCCTCATACCTACACCCGCACCAAGGCGCTTCTTCCTGAATTTGCAAAAGCGCTTTCTCTGGCTGACCACGTGGTACTGGCTGATATCTACGCAGCAAGAGAGACCGATACTCTTGGAATTTCTTCAGAAGATCTGAAAGAGAAAATCGCAGAACTTGGAACTTCCTGCGAATATTTCCCGACTTTTGATGAAATCGAGAATTTTTTACTTGAAAATTGTACACAGGGTGACCTGTTGATAACTATGGGGGCCGGAGACGTTGTAAATATAGGAGAACAGCTTCTCGGAAACTAAGTTATCCACATTATCCACATGTTTATGCACATATCCCCCGTGCCGGACATGTGGATTTTTTATGCCTCCATCATCCGACATTCTTCTACAGCAATTTTATCTATTTTTAATGAAAAAGCAACAAAACACGCGGTTTCCGAGATTTATGGCAAATATTCGAGAAAATTCGTTGTCCACATTATCCACATTATCCACATTTTTATGTGGAAAGATTTCCCCGTAAAATACCCTATTCTCATTTGAAAAATCTTGTGCTATAATGCAGGTGACTTAAAAGATTCAGAAAGCGGGAGATCGTTCATGAGCATGATTACACTGCAGAAGCCCTCCCAGTCAGAGGTTACGCTTCTGTCCAATATTTTTATAGATGACTACATGCCGGAGGCCAATGGTGAGTTTGTAAAGGTTTACATTTATCTTTTACGGGCGCTGTCCACTACTCCGGTTTCTTTCACGTTGGAACAGATGGCCGACCACCTGCTCTGTACAGAAAGGGATATTCTGCGGGCGCTGAAATACTGGTCCAGACAGGAGCTTCTTGCCCTGGACTTCGCTGCAGATAAAAGTCTCCGCGGCATTGCCCTGCTTCTGCCAAAGGCAAAAGCCTCTGCTGAAGACGAGACGGCTGCCGCCGCTTTAAAGCAGGCAGTACCGGCCAAAGCCGCACCGCTTACGCCGGACCGTGTAAAAGAACTGAAACAGAACGAAGATATTATCCAGCTTCTTTATATTGCAGAACAGTATCTGGGCAAAACCCTGTCCCCCACGGAAATACAGAAGATTCTTTTCTTCTATGACGGCCTGGGCTTTTCCGCAGATCTGATCGAATACCTGATCGAGTACTGCGTCAGCCGCAGTCATAAAAGCATCCGGTACATGGAGACCGTTGCCCTTGCCTGGGCTCAGGAGGGAATCTCCACTGTGGCGGAAGCCAAAAAATCCAATGCCCGGTACAGCAAGGATTATTATTCCATTCTGAAGGCTCTGGGAATCACCAACAGAAGCCCTGTGGAAACAGAGATCACTCTGATGGACACCTGGCTGAAAACTTATGGTTTTTCTATTGCCATCATTCAGGAAGCCTGCACCAGAACAGTTCTGCAGACAGGACAGGCCAGCTTCCAGTATACGGACAAGATCCTGGAGGGCTGGAAAAAGAAACAGGTAGAAACTCTGGAGGATATCCAGGCTCTGGACGCAGAGCACAAGAAACGGAAGCAGGACAAAAAACAGTCCAAACCTGCCGCTCCTGCTTCCGGCAACCGCTTTAATAATTTTCAGCAGAGAGAATATAATTTTGACGAATATGAAAAACGCCTGCTGAACCAGTAATTTTCAGGCAAGGAGGGATGACGTGTCTTTACAGAATTTTCAGTATGATATTATTATGAGAGAATACAACCGGAGACAGACTCAGGTTATGCACGACCTGGAAAAACGACGCTCCTGCGCCTTTGCAAAGGCTCCCCGGCTGGCAGAGATCGACCGTGAGGTCGCTTCTCTCAGCGCCCAGAAGGCACGTTCTCTGCTCTGCGGTCAAAGCAGCTCTGTGGAAGATCTGAAAAGATCCGTAGCTCTGCTGTCCCGTGAGCGCCGTTCTCTGCTGAAAGAAAACGGCTTTCCTGAAGATTATCTGGAACCTCATTACCTCTGTCCCCGCTGCCAGGATACAGGCTACACGGACACAGGCAAATGCTCCTGCTTCAAAAAAGCAGAGATCGAACTTCTTTATACTCAGTCCAATCTTGCAGAGATTCTGGAAAAAGAAAATTTTGAGCACTTTTCTTTTGACTGGTATTCTGATACAATAAAAAACGAGGCAACCGGACTGACCGCAAGAGAAACAGCAAAGCATGCCTATGATACTGCTGTGAATTTTGTACGCAATTTTGATTCCGGCTGCCAGAATCTTTTTCTGTACGGCAGCACCGGAGTAGGCAAAACCTTCCTCTCCCACTGCATTGCCCGTGAATTGCTGAAAACCGCTCACTGCGTGCTTTATTTTTCAGCTTTTGATCTTTTTGACAAACTGGCGCAGAATACTTTTGCCAGAAAGACAGAAACGGATCCGGGAGAAGATTTTATTTACGACTGTGATCTTCTGATCATTGACGACCTTGGTACAGAGCTTACCAACAGCTTTGTATCTTCTCAGCTTTTTTTGTGCATCAATGAGCGGCTTGCCCGCAGAAAATCCACCATCATCTCTACCAATCTGAAGCTGGAGGATTTTTCTGCCACCTATTCCGAGAGAACCTTTTCCCGGATCGCAAGCAATTTTCAGATGCTGAAACTCATTGGAAAAGATATCCGCATACAGAAAATATTTTTAGGAGGAAAATAAAGAATGGCACAGTTAAGCACCAAAGATCTCACAACACTCCCTGTAGGAAGACTTGGGCTGATCCCTCTGGAAAGCTGTCAGTCCCTTGGCTCCAAGGTCAATGACTGGCTTGTAAAATGGAGACAGGAAAGAAATCATCAGGAGCTTAATTCCTTTGCTTTTGAAGGTTATCAGAGAGATTCCTACATCCTCGGAGTACAGACTCCCCGTTTTGGTTCCGGAGAAGGAAAATCCGTGATCACAGAGTCTGTCCGCGGCGATGACATTTATCTTATGGTAGATGTATGCAATTACAGCATGACCTACCGTATCAGCGGCTTCACCAACCTGATGTCCCCTGACGACCATTTCCAGGATCTGAAGCGTGTGATCGGAGCAATCGGCGGCAAAGCAAGAAGAGTCAATGTTATCATGCCTTATCTTTATGAGAGCCGCCAGAACAAACGTGTAGGACGTGAATCACTGGACTGCGCCACAGCTCTTCAGGAGCTGACCGGAATGGGTGTGGAAAACATCATTACCTTTGACGCCCATGACGCTCGTGTTCAGAACGCAACTCCTCTTCATGGTTTTGAAACTGTTCAGCCATCCTATCAGTTTATCAAGGCTCTTCTCAGAAACGAAGAAGGTCTTCGCATTGACAATGAACATTTTGCTATCATCAGCCCTGACGAGGGAAGCATGAACCGCGCCATTTATCTTGCCAATATCCTTGGCGTTGATATGGGTATGTACTATAAGCGTCTCGATTATTCCAGACGTGTAAACGGACGTCATCCGATCGCTGCCTATGAATTCCTGGGACCGAAGCTGGAAGGCAAGGATATGATCCTGATCGACGATATGATCTCCTCCGGAGACACTGTTCTCAAGATTGCTTCTCTTCTTAAAAAGAGAGGAGCAGGACGAATCTATATCTGCTCTACTTTCGGTCTGTTTACAGATGGTCTGGACAAATTTGACGAAGGCTTCAAAAACGGCGTATTTGACAAGCTTCTTACTACCAACCTGGTATACCAGACACCGGAGCTTCTTGAAAAACCATATTATATTACCTGTGATATGAGTAAATATATTGCTCTTATCATCGACACTCTGAACCATGATATGTCTGTCAGCCACCTTCTGAATCCGGTAGACCGTATCAAACGCTGCGTAAGCAACTATATGGATCAGTATAAATAATTTTCAGAAGGCTCACATCAGGCGTCTGAAAGCAATAAACTGACACCGCAGAAAAGCCCCCTGCACAGTCCTGTGACTGCCAGAGGGCTTTTCCCGTATTCATTTACAGCGCTATTTTATTATAGGCAATTCCATTCTTTTCCAGAATTTCCATTTCTCTCTGTCTGCAGCTGCAGATGATCACCTGACGTTTCTCTTTTGCCAGCCATTTCAGCACAGAGGTAAGGCGTTCCTCATCATACATGCCAAATACCTCATCCAGAAACACAGGAAGCTGCTCTCTGCCGCACAGAAGCTCTCCTGCCGCCATTCTCAGGGAAAAGTAGATCTGCTCCACAGTTCCTCTGCTGAGGCTTTCCAGAGGCACGGTACGCTCTCCGATATTTACTGTCATATGGAGATCTGCGTCCATAAGAATTTCCGTATACCTGCCTCCTGTGATCTCAGAAAGGATTCCGGAGATCCGTCTTCTGAGCTTTCCTCCCACCTGTCGGTGAATATCCCTTGAAATCTGATCGATCACTGTCATAGCCAGATTCAGAGATTCTATTTCCATTTCTTCTGCAAGAGGAAAATAAACGTACTCTTCAGCCTCTCTGTATTCTGCCGCAGCGTTTTCCAGGGCCGTTTCCTTTTCCTTCCGGGCTTCTCTGATATTTTCCCGGCTCCAGGAAAGCTTCTCCTGTCTTGCAAGAAGGCGGTTTTTCTGCCATTCTTTTTTTTCTGTTTCCTCAGATACACGCATTCTCACAAGATAGGCGCCGACTCCTGCCGCAATGCCGATCACACCAATGACCATGGCAGTAATCAGGCTTTTTGTGATTCCGGCTACTGCCAGAGCTCCGCCGATTCCGAATATAAGAGCTGTCGTTATCACAAACTCCAGAATTTTCCGCTTCCTGTAAAGCGCTGCGATCCCCGTTTCCAGATCACCGATCCCGCTTCCGTCGCCGCCTATATAAAAGCTTTTTTCCTGTCCGGAAACCCTGGCTTCTTTTTCCTGCAGTTCTTCAAGCTCTTGTCTGATATACTCCATTCCGGAGGAAATTTTTTCCTTTTCCCTCTGGTTTTCTCTTTTTTTCTGTTCTGCCTGTACCTGATAGCCTTTTCTGGCCATTTTCAGCATCTGCATGGTCCGTCCCAGATCTACGGAGCTGTCTCCTGCTCCCTGATAGCTGGCCATATAGTTCTGGACTTCTCTCACCAGCTCCGGGCCTGTGGTGCTTTTCAGCTGGGCCACTGAAACTGTGTTTTCATAGACCGTCTCACTGATGCCGTCAAGCACAGCATCCAGATCTCCCTGAGCCACATCCAGGATCTCCCCGTCATCCTCACACAGAAATTCTGTTGTGGGATTTTCCTTATAAAAGTTTCTTGTAAGACGAAAATTCTTTCCGCCGTTTTCAAACCACAAAGTTCCGCCATAATCGGCAGAATTTTCCCATGGAAGATACAGATTGTAAGCATCCTTACGGGCAGCGCGTCCTCTCTGTCTCTGAATTCCGTAAAGCATGCTTCTCACAAAGGTATGCGTAGTCGTTTTGCCGCTTTCGTTGTCACCGTACAGTACGTTGATTCCATCTGAAAACTCCATGGTCCTGTCCCGAAGCTTTCCAAAATTTCTGACTGTAATTCGTTTTATGATCATAATTCTTTCCCGCCGTTAATTCAGTATGCTGGTTTCCAGCAATGCCTGGAGCCCGTGATACAAGGCCTTTTCCTCCACCACAGTCAGCTCTCTTCCCATAAAATGTCCAATATAGTCTCCGATCAGGGTTCCCGTATACTTTCTGTACAGCTCTTCCAGATCATAAGCAGGTCTGGATTCATCCAGAACCTCCACAATATTTCCCAGCTTTTTCAGCCGTTCTGTAAGAAGAATAAATTCAGGAGCGCGTCTTCCCCTGAGAATCAGTCTGTAAATATTTTTTCCGCCCCGTTTCAGGATCTCTCCCTTCAGCATCTCCTCCAGAGAATACTGAGTGGAGGTCTCATCCAGGGTAAGAAGAAGATTCTGATAGCTTCTGGATGCAAAAGGAACAAATTTCAGACGCATTCTGCCATTGTCATAGCTTCCCTCAATATAACCGTGATCTCCTGTATCGTTTCGGTCAATGGGTTCCAGAGCTCCGGGATACAGGGCTTTTCCCCTTACCATTGCCTGAGGCTTATGAATGTGCCCAAGAGCCAGATAAGTAAAGCCTGAGGAAAGAATTTTTTTTGCATCCATGGGAATATGCTTCTCATCGCCGCCGTGAGCAAGAAGCACATGAAAGCCCTGTTCCTGCTCCGGCTGCCAGCTGTCATACAGAGGTTCTTTTATCTCCTGATGCTCATAACTCATTCCGTAAACAAAAGTCTGAAGCTCTTCAATATATGCGCAGCCCATTTTCTCACTATCGAAAAATGTCACATTAGGTTCCCATGCAAATCCCCTGTAAAAAGAATTTCTCTTCATATAGTCATGATTGCCTGCCATCAGGAACACTCTGGTTTCCGGTATGGTGGAAAAAAGATAATTAACCTCTTTCAGCTCCTTCAGAAGGGGCTGCCGGTGAAAAAGATCTCCTGCTATAAATAACAAATCCACCGGATCCCTGCGTACAGACGCAATGACCCGGCGGAAAGTTTCCCAGATCTCTTCCTCCCGCTCATGGCTCCACGGGCAGCCCCTGTCGGGAACCGCCCCCAGATGAACATCTGCAAGATGAATAAATCTTATCATTTATGACTCCTTATAAATCGCAGTTGTTTACTGTTCTCGGGAAAGGAATTACGTCGCGGATATTGCCCATTCCTGTCAGATACATAACGCAGCGCTCAAATCCCAGTCCAAAACCGGAATGACGGGTAGATCCGTATTTACGCAGATCCATGTAGAACTGATAGTCCTCTGCTTTCAGACCAAGCTCATCCATGCGGGCTTTCAGCTTATCGTAATCGTCCTCTCTCTGGCTTCCGCCAATGATCTCTCCGATTCCCGGAACAAGGCAGTCCATAGCAGCAACGGTTTTTCCATCCTCATTCTGTTTCATGTAGAAAGCCTTGATCTCCTTGGGATAATCTGTTACAAATACAGGTTTCTTAAAGATCTGCTCTGTCAGATAACGCTCATGCTCTGTCTGAAGGTCGCAGCCCCAGAATACCTTGTAGTCAAATTTGTCATTGTTCTTTTCCAGAAGCTCGATCGCCTCTGTATAGGTTACATGTCCGAACTCAGAATCGATCACATGGTTCAGGCGGTCCAGAAGTCCTTTATCTACAAAGGAATTAAAGAAATTCATCTCCTGAGGAGCGTTCTCCAGCACATAGCGGATCACATATTTCAGCATATCCTCAGCAAGATCCATGTTATCATTCAGGTCTGCAAACGCACACTCCGGCTCGATCATCCAGAATTCAGCCGCATGACGGGTGGTGTTGGAGTTTTCTGCTCGGAAAGTAGGTCCAAAAGTATAAATGTTGCGGAATGCCTGAGCATAGGTTTCACCGTTCAGCTGTCCGCTTACTGTAAGGTTTGTTTCTTTTCCAAAGAAATCCTGAGTGTAATCAACCTTTCCGTTCTCATCTACAGGCGGATTCTGAGGATCCAGAGTGGTAACACGGAACATTTCTCCTGCTCCCTCACAGTCGCTTCCTGTGATCAGAGGTGTATGGACATATACAAAGCCTCTCTCCTGGAAAAATTTATGGATTGCATATGCACAGAGAGAACGGACACGGAACACTGCCTGGAAGGTATTTGTCCTTGGTCTTAAATGTGTCATTGTTCTCAGGTATTCCATGGTGTGGCGTTTCTTCTGAAGAGGATAATCAGGCGCAGACGCTCCCTCCACCTGTACTTCTGATGCCTGGATCTCAAAAGGCTGTTTAGCCTCCGGTGTTGCAACCAGAGTTCCCTTTACAATAATGGCAGCTCCTACATTGAGCTTGCTGATCTCCGCAAAATTATCCATGGTATCATGATAGACTACCTGAAGTGTATCAAAACAGGAACCGTCATGAAGTACAATAAATCCAAATGCCTTGGAGCCACGGACGCTGCGCACCCAGCCGCCTACGGTCACTTCCTGATCCAGAAAGGTTTCCCGGTCTGTGTAAATTTCTTTTACAGTTGTAAGTTTCATAATCTATTTCCTCTCTCTGTTTAATGATAACTCATGATATAAAAAGCGAAGCAGATGTACAAACATCCGTTTCGCTTTCTAGTATATCCCATTCACTGTGTTCCTGCAAGGTGTAAATGCAGGAGTTTTACGGAAATCCGCCCGGTTCCCGGGAACGGAACTCCTGCCTCAGAAAATATCAGAGTTTTTCTACAAAACGCATAAAGGCGGATCTGCCTTCCTCTGTGCATTTATAAACGCCGGCATCCTCCAGTACATGAACAAACACATTTCCAACTTCCTTCTGAAGGATCTCATGGATATTGTCTCTGTTCAGATCCTTATATTTTGGAAGGAACTGCTGTACCCATGAGGCATGTTTTTCAATCTTTTCATTGGAGGAAATGTCTTTTCCTTCCAGAATGTACTCTTCCAGAAGCTCCAGCTCTTCTTTCAGACGCGCCGGCAGTACTGCAAGGCCCATAACCTCAATGAGACCGATATTTTCTTTTTTGATGTGGTGGTACTCTGCATGAGGATGATATACGCCCAGAGGATTTTCCTCTGTAGTAATATTATTTCTCAGCGTCAGATCAAGCTCAAACAGATCATCTCTTTTACGGGCAATGGGCGTAATGGTATTATGAGGTTCTCCCTCTGTTTCCGCAAACACAAAGGCTTCCTCATCTGTATATCCTCTCCATACCTCCAGAATATGAGAAGCAAGATCGATCAGACGTTTTTCATCCTTATGACGGATTCGAAGAACAGACAGCGGCCATTTTACAATTCCCGCCTCTACATCTTCATATCCCGGAATAACTACATTTTTCTCAATGGGGGCTTTTGCCATGGCAAAGGTATAATGGCCTCCCTGGAAATGATCATGGGTTAAAATAGATCCGCCTACGATCGGAAGAT
>UMED01021266.1_pt1 | contig 23144 bp, 20 predicted proteins | sample 1964661 | NCBI WGS metagenome assembly UMED01 (sample SAMEA4836011, study PRJEB28245) | human gut metagenome | biome: gut microbiome; material: fecal sample | place: Denmark | collected 2008
CCTTCATAGAAACAGTTATATTATTTTAACTGTCTACTATAAAAGGAGCATATCAAAGACTTAGTGCAGGCATAAATGATAGAAATTCCCATGTTAAGATTGATTCTAAAAGAATGAAGACATCACTAGTCGTTCTAGCGATGCCTTTATTTTTAGTTGCTTAATTATATTTTTGTTGAAGAATTCCCTCTGTAAAACAATCCGCCATCATTAAGGCTTCCTGTTCAATTTGATCAAAAATTTCAACGCTGTCGCAATAACGATTGGTAAGGATCGCAGCAGCCTCATCTTTAGTTAATCCTAAATGTTCATACCACATTGCCTTCATTTTCTTTACAGACCAATAAGGATTGATATGGTTGAGAAAACAAACAATGTCATCTGCATTTTCATACCATTTGCATTCTTGGCGACTTGCTTCCTCGATATTGCCTATTTTTGCTGCATTGACTAAATTAGCTGCAATAATCAGATGATCGCGGATTAGACCACCAAATTCATTTGCATTTTTTCTCCCATAATAGCGGCAAAAAACTTCCGCAAAATCAGGTGCATTGCGCAGTAGACGACTTGATGAGCAATCTAAATCGGGTAAATTGAACGCTATCCCCATGATTACGATTCTAGTCCAGTAAACATGCTGTTCCCAAAGAAGTCTAAACTCATTATTTAATTCAATATTGCACATTCTATCATCCATAAAATTAACTTCCTTCATTTTTTTATACTGTATCATATGCAATTGTTCGCTGCTTGTTCTGCTTAAGATTAAAATTAATTTGGAAATTATTACTTGTACCGTATGATAGTGAAATATAAAAACAAAAAGCTCAAGTATGATACTTTTGTACCAATGCCTGAAGTTTTTTGAATTAATATTTTTCACGTATTTTTATATGCGTAAAATACAATTATAAATAAAAAGAAAAAACCGCTTAAACCCTTATAAACTAAGGACTGGAGCGGTTTTGTTTTTATTCTTCATCGTTTGGAAGTAGCACTTTGTGAGATAAATAACGCCATTGATTTATCAATGGCTATAGGGTATTTTGTTGCAAACATGTTGCAAACGGATAGAAATTTATCGTTATTTAGATGCGTTTTGTATTTCATGTACGCTTCTATTTTGTATTATTATATCATATAAATATAATTTTTTAAGCATATAATTATAAATACATAAAATGTAAGTTTATCAAAATTTAATTTAAAATTGACCTCGCAAAATCAATTTTAAGGGGTGTTTGTTTTTGTCCGCTTATGTTTACTTATGTAAAGCAATAACACTCGTTAGAATTGATTTTAGCTATTGTCATTTGAAATGCTTATTTTTATGCGTAAAAATAATATAAACCACAAAAAAGCCTGCACCGAATTGATATGCTCCCTTCATAGAAACAGTTATATTATTTTAACTGTCTACTATAAAGGGAGCATATCAAAAAAACTCAGTGCAGGCTTCATTCATTTACGCTTTAACCACGTTTTCAATTTTCACATAAATCTTTTCAATAATTCTCACCAAAACAATATAGAACAAATCACGTGCTTTAACTCCCCAATTTGTTGTTGTCTCAATTTCTTTCTGCAGACGTGCGATCAATGCTTCTTTTCGATTCGTCAACGTAGGAATCAATTCATTCATAACCCCTGAGATAATTTCACTTTCCACCTCAGCAGCAACCTCCGCTACAGATTCTTTTGCAGCTGTAGTAAATACCTCTTTAACATTATCAAAATTAATTTTTGCCATTCTAATCATTTCCTTTCCTAATTAATATATCAATTTTATTTTTCATCGAAAAAATCTCATACAGTTCTATTTTGTTCATGTGGCACCTCACGCGTAAAAGTCTGATACGCCTCTTGCGATTGCATGAGCGAACTCAGCTTTCTTTTCTGCAAGCAACTTTTCATCTTCTGCATTTGAAATGAAAGCTGTTTCAACAAGTACAGCAGGGCAGTCTGTATGTTTCAAAACGTAGTAGCTTGCGTATTTAACTCCGCGATCTACAGTGCCCAACGCCCCAATAATTTGATTTTGAATAAAAGAAGCAAGTTTTTCTCCATCACTACCTGCACTATATGCAAATGTTTCAGTCCCACGTGCAGACGTATTTCCTGCAGCATTGCAATGAATTGATACAAACGCATCGGCGCCAAACTCATTGCTGGTATCTGTAATATCGTACAATTCGTTTTCTTGTACGAAAAGTACCTCATAGCCTACTGCACGTAAATCAGCACATACGATTTCAGCAATTTCTTTTGTAACGTTTGCTTCTTGCAGATATGTACCTACTGCACCGGAATCAATACCAGGACAATGCCCTGCGTTAATACAAATTTTCATTTTAATTCCCCTTTTCATTTTTGTTTAGTTTTGAGCCACCTAAGTATCCAATCAATCCACTTGCAATCGACATTGCCAATTGCTCTGTACCAAAGAAAAAAGTCATTAGCAACGCTATTCCTAGCGCACCAATGACCATTTCATCCTTGATGTTATCTTTATTCACTTTCGCATCACCTCCTCCAAATCGCTGATTCGGTGATTCGCAACTTTCATTTGCTCCTCTACAATCCCCAGTCGCTTATCGTGTTCGTGTTGATTATCTTGCATTTTATCAACGACTTTTTTAAATTCGCTAATTGTTGTTTGTAATAGCTTGATGGCAGTAGCAAGCGGATTGATTATCCCCTGCTTAATCGCCCACCCGATAATCCCTCCCACAAACCCTGCCACCGCTGTAATTTGCACAAGTAATTCCACATCATCACCTCATTTCGGCATAAAAAATAGAGCCTATTCAGCTCTTTCTTCTTGCGTTTCTTCTGTTGCATCTTGTTTGTAATCGATACATTTTTCATTTTTACATTTGTCGTCTACAAGTTTGTGTGCGCAAAAGTCACACCGTTTCGGTACTGTCAACGCCATTTTCAATCTCCCCTTTCTGTTCTTGATATGCTGTTTGTAGCTCTGAAAAATCATTTCGTATATCTGCTATGAGTGCTGTATCATTGCGAAGTTGTGCGACTGCAAGCGATTTTTGCAATTCGGCTACTGCCGATTGATATTCTCTTTCAAGCTTTTCTAGTTGCCGTTGCTTCAACTCTTCTGATGTAGGAACGTATGGCGGTTTCTTCTTGGGTTTGCCATTTTTCCCCCGCATGTATTCATTGGTTTGGTATAGTTTTTGTTCCTCAGCAGATATTTCGATATATCCTTCAGGAATTGGCGGTTCAAATTTTTCTTCCGTATAGCCTACAATCTTTTCGATCTGTTCGAATTTTCCTGTGCCAATTTGTTTCTCTTCTTGCCCTATGATGTTTCCTTCATCATCAAGAACATCTTCTATCACTGTCTCGAATATTTCTTTCCCATTCACGTATTCTACGATTGGTTGAGGGGGTACAATTTCAAAATGTACTCCCTCAACGATTGTTGTGATTCGGTTTCCTTCTTCATCGAATTTTGCAAAATATTTCATTTATCTATACCCCCATTACTTTCCACCATATTTTACTGCTCGAAATGTTGTGTTCAAATCCGTTTCGAATCACTATCGCATTTAGTGAGGCAGGACTAGCACCAACCCAATCTTGTTTGTCCCCCCTGCTATCTACGGTGGTGTTATTTGGCGAGACTTGGATGTTGTAGATAGTTGAAGTCAACAAGATCGGCAAGGTTATTGTTGCCGTGGAACCTGCGCCAACAGTTGCATATCCCCACTGCTCAATTAACCCATTTGCATATTTTACCCAGCCGGTTTCGGCTAGGCTGGATGCAACAATTCCGCCATTTGCTTTTGATACAGTTTGTACAAAAGCAGTAGTTGCTACTTTTGTGCTGTTGTCAGTTGATTCAGGGGTTGGAGATGTAACGATTCCTGAAGTTGGCATTAATGCCAAATGACTGGTTGATGGGTTGTAGTTCCATATAGTCCTTGAGTTAGTCCAATCGTAAGCTACTAGGGCAACAGGGTTCCAAGATAACCCCCAATCTTTTCCTGTAGCCCCATGAATTACTTTCGGAGTTGAACTATTGTCCATTACTGAGTCGGCATCGGTTCTTACAACCTGATTGGTTGTAGCTACGTTTACACCATTTATAGATACCCCTTTGGGCAAAGTACACACTGTTTTTGGCGTGAGTGTATCATTTTGAATTGTCACAGAATCTGTTGTATCTATATCACTAGAGAAAATAGGGTGAGTTCCTCCCCAGTAATATGTTATTCCACCCCCCTTTAACCATACATGCATAATAGTGCTTCTTGCAGCAGGCTTTGCATCTGCAACAAAATCTACAACACTGTAGTATCTGGTGTAAATATTTGGGTAAGTTGACCCCCAACTACTACCGCATCCTCCCATTTCAAAGTCCAAAAATCCTGTATCCTGCGCATCCATATGTTTGGGTCTACGAATATTCACTTGAAAAGGTTTTCCATCGTTTCCATTCGAGCACCGAAATGCGACGGGATAGAACTTGTTTGCGTCGCCACCTACTTTTATATTACCGCTGTAGTAATCTTGTTTTTTTGATAACAATTCATCAGTTTTTGCTTTTTGATAGTAATTGGTCATATCAAAAGCATTTGCCATTTTCTCTGCTCTATCTGCTTCACTCTCTGCACGATTCGCCTGTAATTTAGCTTTTTCTACTGTATCTTGTGCGACCTCCATTTTTTTCGTAATATCATTTGCAGTTAATATTGCTATTTCCGCTTTTTCTGTAGCAGTTTGTGCTGAAAATTGTGCAGCTATTACTTCATCATTTAATTGTTTTTCTACATTTTCCACAGCTTTGTTAGCAGCATTTTCTGCAGCTGATTGTGCAATTTCTACTTTTTCATTTAGTTGCTCTTCTACTTTTTTCACCGTTTCTTCTGCAACCCTTTTTGCATCTTTTGCCGCTTGTACAGCTATATCTCTTGATTGTTTAATGACATCTAATAATTCTTCTGGCGAAGTAGAACTACTTATTTCTACCTTTACTGCCCTTGATAATTCTTCTTGCAGGTCTTGTATAATCATCGTAAGTTTATCGAAACCTTTTTCGATTATGTTAAATGGCCAATTCGTACCAAGGTCAGTTTCTTGCGTAACAGGGACGCTACGATAAATAATAATCTTCCATCCTGTCGGCAATATTGGCGGTTGTTCCGCTTGTGATGGCTCTTGTCCTGGAACGTAACCAGGATAAAGCACTTTTTTATTAGTTATATCAACGTAGTAATCACTACTGATATTCAGAATTTCTCCATCTAGATTAACTAAAGAAACCTTGATATCGCTTGCTTGTGTAATTGAAAAACTAAAAGGCCACTCTTTGGTGGCCCCATTCCCAAGATAAATAATTTTGTTTGAATCATTAATTATCAAAATACATCACACTACCTTTCTCTTTTTGGTCTGCGCTTGAATATGTCTTTATATTCCGGGTCCATATCATTAAACAATATATCACAACCATTAAAGAATAATTTATTTAACTGGTATGGTGTTCCGTATCTAAATGCTATTAAATTAGCTGCTGGTTCTATTACATCCGTTAATTCCTTATCTCCACCGATTGCCTTGCCGGCTGTTTTAGCAGTAGATATTGTATTTTCCATCATTGATTGTGCTGGAGTTAGTCTATATCCGTAATCTTTAAAACCAAATGCCCCCTTTACAATTCCGGCAACAAATTGTCCAGCAGGACCAAATAAAGACGTTGGATATGTAAGAATATCAGCAAGTAAATCTTTCTCATCATCTTCATCGAACGGATCTCCACCCATAAGAAAGAAATTTCCTAAACAAACAAAAAGCCATTTAGAAGCAACAAAAGATGTCAACCTAATGACATCTTTTTCTTTTAAAAATATTCGATATTCCCTAGACCATTGTTGATATTGAGTGTTAAAGAAACCTTGAAACATAGTTAAACTTCTTGCTAAATCTCCACCACGCATTAAAGGAGCAACATCAGTAGCCCTTCCACTACCAAGAGTTTTTCTAATTAGGTTGTCTGCAAAAACAATAGCTTCACGCTCAGAATACCCCATGTTTAAACGCTTTTCAAATGCTTCGTTCCACATTGGAATAGCTGTCAAATTATCAGTAAACACCAATAAATTCGTTCCCCATTCCGTCAGTTTCTTTTCATACTCTTTGCGATCGTAATTTTGCAAATCTGTTAGTGTGAAATCTGGATTAGATGCACGTTCCTTCATAAATGCAGATTTACTGTAAACGAATGCTCTTGCATACTTATACCTTGACGGATTAACTGCATCTAATAAACCTCTCCCTAAACCTCTAAAGCAATCGGCATAGCCAAATCCATCAATTGCTTTTGCATATAAAGGAGTATTCATTATGTTTTGTACCGCTGTTCCTATATTTAAAACAATAGAATAATTCACAGTTCTTCTTCTCAACCAACTTGCTGCATCACCTAATAACTTATCAGCCGCGCTTACTTCCGGTTTGGAAAATGGATCAGCAACGGTAAATAAATAATCTCTAAACGCTGAGTATCTAGCACGACCAATCTTGCGTTTTAAAAGTTTTACAAAATCTTCGTTATTCATTATTCTTCTAAAATCATTTACAGTTTCCCTAAAACAGATATCGTGAATTGTATCTTGTATATTTTGAAATCTATTATTTCTTGATATATTCACAGGATATTTTACATTCGTTCTTTTCTTTGTATATCCTGTTTCTGTATGCATGGTTTTCATTCTTGAGTTTTGCTTAGATAATGGTTCATCATCTCTTATTGTGCTGGAATTAGGTCTTGAGCCACCCCTTGTATCTCTATTTAATGGTGTGTATCCTCCTTTTATTTCTTTGATTCTTCCATCTTTCAATCTCACAGCAAAACTTTTTAATGGCAGTCCTTTTTCGATAAAACCCTTCGTATTTTTTTGAACTTCTTGCGATAACGGCCAAAGCCACGCCATGTTATCCCACAAATCCTGCACAAAATCCCAGTCTTTTTCTGTAAGATTTTTTTCTAAAAATTCCATAACGTTTTTTTCTGATTGTATAGCATCTCCTTCTACCCACAATTTCTGTTTATTATTAAATTCATCATCTCCTACAGGTTTGGATCCAAATAATCTTTGCCTATTACTATCGGTTCCAGTATGTAAGGCAATTTCTATAAGAGTAAATCTATCTACACTTACTCCTAAATCTTCATAAAATACTTTCTTATTTGCTTGGTTTAATTCTTTTTTTGTAGGCATCCATTTATGTAATGCTTCATTTTCTTTTTCGGCATATTGTAAATTTAATTGCGCTTCCCTATCTCCAGATAATTGCGTTCTTAAACCAAAGTTTTTTGTGAAGAAACCTTCAGTATCCCCATCTAATTTTGCTAAAAGTGTATCGCGATTTTCAATAAGTGCTATGTATCTTTCACGTGTTGATTCGGGTTTATCATCTTGACCCAATCCTGGTTGATATTTATCTTCAAGTTTTTCTAGTTGGGACATACCTTCTTCTATTACTTTTTTATATTCTTGTTGGAAAACTTCGCTTTCTTTTTTGGCAATATGTTTAATATTTTTTAACGCATTTACAATATCTTCGCATTGATCTAGCGTTAAATCATTTACGCTTTGAGGATAAGCGTAAATGAGCCAATCTTCTATAGCTACATTATCATCTAACTCATTCATTCTACTAACCCATTGCCCTAAAGATTCCTGTCCTGGTTGTGGTTCAAAATCCTTTCTAGAAAAACCGAACTTCTCTAAAAGTGCTGCCGCTTGATTAAAATGTTCTTCTTTTTTCCATGTATCTTTTTTTGACTTTTTCTGTTTATTAAGATATTTAGTAATACCTTCGTATTTGCGTTTAGTTGCTAATGATTCCATCACCATAGCATGATTAAATAGTTGTACTGATTTCCAACGCCGAGCCATTTCATAATCTTTTTTCATTAGCGCTTTAGCTGCATTAACTGCCGCATTACGTTCAGCACTTATAAAAGACTTTGGATTTATTGCTTTTTTTATTGGCATAGTACTTATTTCTTTTTGCGCCAAATACTTGCATTCATCTTTTAAAACTATTGCTAAACGTAAATACGCTTCACGATCTATTTTTACTTGTTCGCGCTTTTGCCGCTTGAGCTCGCGCTCTTCATCCTTTCTTTGCTTTTCTTCTTTTTTTACTTCTTCGCGTGCTTCGGTAGTTTCTTTAAATACACTATCTTTTTGAGTTATCTTTTCTAATTCACTTTTTAAAATAATTTGCTCAAGTGCAATATAATAAGCACTCTCATCATTGTACATAGCATTACGAGCTTCTTCTTCGATTTTTTCTTTACTCTTATATATGTCATCAAATTTTTTATTCATATATTCATCTACGCGATTTTGAATTTCTTCGGATTTTGTTGGACTGTTTAATATTTTTTGTGCAAGTTCTGATCCAGAACTAAATCCTAGACTTTCAGCTAACATATCAAATTTAAATTCAGTTTCTTCATTATAATTAGAGTTTTCTTTTGTTTCCCACTCAATATAGTTTTCAGCTAATTTTTTTGCGCTTTTAAAACTATCTTTAAAATCAACCTCAACTATATCAATTGCTCGGTAAAGTGAATCATTTGATACTATTTTTGTAATTTCCCCAGTAGCTTTAATACGCTCTTGTTCCATCTGATTCTTGTTGTCTGCAGAAATAAAATTCATTATCTTTTTTCGCAAAATATCTACCGCTTTATCATGTGCTGCGAGTAATTTGTTATCCAATTCATTTTTAAACTTATCATCAAGATTTTTAATAACTTTGTCATCTAATCTTTTATGATATTGTTCTACAATCTCCATTTCACGAATCGCTTCTTCGGATGCCAGCATTCTATCAAATACCTGCCTAACATCCTCTGGAATATCAACTTTTGCTTGGCGTAAGGTTTCGTAAACTCTTGTAATCCAACGTTTAAATTTACTAAAAACACTACGCAATCCCATCGAAGGAGCTTTTCCTTCCATAAGGTATGTTTCTGCCCATTTAGCCATTTTCTCATGAAATTCTGTTTGCTGTTCTTTGGTTGCTGTATTCCAATCTTCTATTCCGGAATGTTTTAAAATAGTATCGCGATCTTTTTTCATCCATGCAGGAGCATTTTCTTTAGCGCCTTCAATAAGCAATTCTTCCGTAAAAAAATGACCTACTAATTCATGCACGATAGTAGAAGCATCTGCTTTTTCAAATAATGTAATTATTGCGCGTCCTTCATCATTCCATTGAATTGCCCCGCGTGGATTATTTTCATTTTGATAATATTTTGTATCATCAACTAACTTAAAAATATCCTTGCTATGATTTTCAATGAGTTGAATTTGTTCCTCGGTAAGTCCTGTATTAGCTTTATTTACTTCGTATTTGATTTCAGTAAACATCCGCTTAATAGCCGCAATAAAACGTTCAAAAACGTTGCCATCTATTTGTTGCAATGTTTTTAGAGCTTCTGGTTTGATTGCAATATTACCTATTTCATCAGCGATTATTTCTTCAATAATTTCTGTATCGCTTAAAATATCGTTCACAAGTAATTTCCGATAATCGCTGATCTGTTTTTCTGTAACAGTATCTTTTAAAGCCTCATATACTTCATTATAAAGGCCCGGATTAGATTGCTTTAGTGCATGAGTTGATTCATGCCAAAACGCCCATTCTATACCTCTATCACCATTACGATTTATGTAGCTTACGCCATTACGATTAGCACCGTTAAACTCTGCTGGACCATCAAAAAATCTGATTTCATTGCCAAGCATTTTACCAAGAGTAGCAATAGATTTTTCATTTTCGGTTAACTCATTGATCATCTTGAATCCTGCGCTGACGAGAGATTTTTCAAATTGGGTATTTGTTACTTCGGATTGGAAATAATAATTACCATCAGTATCCTTGACACCACTTAACATGTCACGTATACTGATATTAGATAAAGAACCGTTATCGGCTCCCCACAGGGATAGGTCATTTGACATCCCCTGCTGAGCGATACGGTTCTTTTCTATTATTACATCATACAAATTAACGTCTCTTGGGTTAATTTGTAATGATCCATTTTGTTCTTCTGCAACGATTCGTACAGTATAATTTTTATTGTTATTTTTTACAGGAACATAAAATCGATGATAGGCAGATACGCTGGGTTTTTTATCTTTTTTCTTATTAGGAATACTTTCTATAAGCACAGAATTTTGAATTAATTCTTTAATAGATAACAAACTATTATTACGTGCTGCTTTTTCATGTTTTGCCATATTTTTATTGCTTGAATAAACAATATGACGAACATCCTTTGGCAATATACTCATAATCGCCTTATTGTCAGCTGTACTTAATTGTGTTTTTTCAGCAACTAAATTTTTAATGTGGCTAACTAAGTCTTTGTTCGTTACAACCGTTTCCGGTAATGCATTCGTAATATCAACAGGTTGTACCTTTTCATCTGGATTTACATCTGCGTTAAGCGGTTGCTTCATGCCGCCTTGATTTAAATACAGTTGCCGTTGAAAGATTGGCGCATTATCACGCAAGTATTGTGCGGGATTATCACTCATTCGATATGCGTTAGAAACTAATAAAGCAAGTGTATTTTTGCTCTGTTCAGAACCTACACCTGCTTCTCGTAAATTATCATATATTTTTTTCTTTTCAATATTCATTTCATTTTGCTCTTGAAGATATTCTTCTTGAGCTTTTTTAATATCCTTCACATTGCGCGAGCTTGCTTGATTTACAGTGAGTCCCTCTTCTTCTGTTTTTATATCGTTTTTAAGTTTTGCTTCAATTTCTGGGCGTTCCATCATTGCAACTTTATATTTGCTTGCTGGTACTTCAATATCTTGCCCAGTCGTGGCCGCCTTTTGAATTTGTTCATCCGTAAGTCCAAGCTGTTCCGCAAGCTCTGTATCGGTCGATTGGAACATTGCCAACGCCTGTCCATCAATATAAACTTTGTCATTTGGATTTATTGATTCGGCGTGCGCTTGTAAAATCACAGGATCAATACCAGACTTACGCATATCCTCAATTTGACTAGAAACTTGCTCGGCATTAGCTTGCGCAACTTGCTTTTGCATAGACACTTTTACAGCGCCGCCCAAAAAGCCAAATGGAGCAGCAACCAAGCCTTGGTATGCTCCTTCTTTTGTCGTTTGCCAGAAATCATTGTAAAATTGCTGACTTCGTTCATCTGCTGAAAAATTAGGATTTTTCGCCCAAATCTCAACTATTGATTCTGGGTATTGTTGTATCCATTCTGTCATAGCCTCTGTAAGCGTAGTTTTACTAATTTCAGCTAACTTCTGTTTTACTCCTGCGGTTTTTACAACTTTAAATAAACGATCTAAACCTATTTTTTCAAGCGGCGTTTGTACTGCAGCGTCTAATACTGCCGCAATTCCAGCTCGTTCAGTATCAACACCTTCATCGCGTAGTTTCAAATATTCACTGCCTGCAATTTGCGAACCCATAAATGCCATCGATGTACCACTACTAACAAACGCCAATGCAATTTGAGCGGCGATTTGTGGAGCTGTTTCAGCTACATCTAACCAGAAACCTTGTTCTCTTTCCTCTCCTTTAAGATATTCTGATTTTATTGCATTATCCATAGCTTCTGAAACAGCGTGAAAAAGATTGGTTCCACCTTCTTGATGCCACATTTTTTCTTCCGGAGACATCAATGATTGGTTTTCTTCGCTGCCTTTGCCAAGAAAATCGGATGCCATTTTTACGGTTCCAAGGACCCCTCTGCCAATTCCTTTTATCCCATTTAAAAGTGCTGTGCCGTACTGGCTTTTCTGTTCCAAATTTGCAAGATTCATCACATTGCGTTTGCTTCTAACCGCAGCCATATAGACAGGATCTTGCAAAAATTCATAGGTTTTTAATGCATCATTTTTTAAGGATTCATATTCGGTAGGACTAATAATACTTTCAATTACTGAATGAGGGTATTTAGTTGCTTCTTTTAAATCCATTCCTGTATATGCAGCAACATTCATTACCTTTAACGCTTGTTCTTGTGGTAATTTAGATGCCATCGCTATAAGGTTATTTTGTTTTGCTGTCATTTCTAAGGCTTGATTTTTTAAACTTAATCGTTCTTCTAATGATAACGGCAACTCAATCCCTCCTTTAATTTATATCATCGTAGGCTTTTTCATAATACAATTTTAAAGTTGCCCAATTGACAGGAATATGATCTTCTAAAATCATATTAATAGCATGATCGTAAACTGGATCATTAGACATTTCTTTTCCAACCGCACTTAGTAATTGGTTTACTTCCCATGACGATGGGGTTCTGCCAAGTTCAATTTCTAATCCATCAAAAGTTTTATCTACTAAATTTGTATCAAATGCATTATACAAAGACTGTCTTTCGGTTATATTCCTGTAACTGTAATTAATTACACTACCTTTATTTTTTTGTTCTTCATTAAATAACTCATATGCACGTGTTTCGCGTTCGTAGCCTGTTAGATTTTCAGAATCTAATCTATCATTAATTTGCACAACTAGCTCAGATGTTTTTTTCGCATCGTTTTTACTTTCTGATTTAACTCTAGCAATCCATCTATTATCTGCTCTTTGTGAGTCTTTATCTCCTCGTTTAGCTTCTGTATCCCATGCTTTAGTAACAAAAGTCATATAGTCAGAGGTAGTTAAATATTGAGCAACGTTATGTACATCGTTTACTGTTAGCTCTCCTTTTGCCGATAATTGAATTAGATTTTCTTTTACTCCAGGTTCACTCTGTTGGCGCGGTTTTGGTTTTAATGATTCTTCTAAACTTGTACGTAATTGTTCTTTAGTATATAGAGGTAATGATGAATTGTCTATTAGATCAAATTGTGACGTAGGAGAACCTTTTAATTCGACTAAACCGTTTCTAACTCTGTCCATTTCATCTGAATTTTTAATTGCTACATTTTGTCTTGACTCAGCACCGAAAGCCTTTATGCGTTGAATAACTGCATCTTCTTCTTCAAAATCAACTTTTTTAGGGCGAGTGATTGTCTGTTCCGAAGAATCGTTAAGTTTAGCGAATCCTCCAATTTCTTTAAATGCGTTCATATCTACCTCAGCTACGCCATGACTTCCTGCTTGAACAACCTTACCATTGCCGGTATATATGCCAACATGGGTAATTCCTTTATAGGCGTAATTATCACCATCTTGTGCAGCTAAATTATAATCGTCAGTTTCTTGAAAATTCCCATATGTATTCTTAAAAAACACTAAATCTCCTGGTTGCAAATTGTTCTGATCAGTGAAAAATTTATTATTTTGCACCGCCCAATGCGCTTGCCCATCAGCCATACGAGTACCTAAATTAATACCAGCTGCACTGGTTGCATCTTGAACAAATTTACCGCAATCAGTTGTATCGTATCCAACACCACCACCGCCTAGTTTATACGTTTTGCCCATTTCCGATTGAATAACAGATTGCATATTTTTAAAAACATTACGATCCCCTTTGATTGTTACCGTTTCCGTTTCATTTCGTTTTAAATCCTTATAATCTGCAATAGCCTTTTCACTGTCGAAACTTCCATCTGCTTTTGTATATTTAGCTCTGTTTTTTTCAATATACTCTTGTGCTGTTGTATAAATCCTATCTTTTTTTCGTTCATCTTTTAGTATGCCTTGAAATTTTGCTAAGTTGTTAGGATCCATAGACTTTCCATACTCTTTCAATACAGAATCTAATCCATCCCAATCCTTTGCTTGATATGCTTGATTTGCAAACATAGTTGATATTTCTTCTTTTTGTCCAGCTATGTAAGCCTTGTATGATTCCTCACCGTAGTCATTTAATGCGTACATTCGTCCTAGTCGGTCAAGTTCTAGTAAGCCGTTTTGAATACTTTCTGGATCACTGTATAGCATATCTTTTTTAATTTCTTCCGTACCATTATTAAAAGTTAGTTTTCTGTATTCATCGCGTTGCTTCACCTGATATTCGATAATTGAACTCATATTGCTATTTGCATATTCATTTGCAATATTATGAAAAGTTTGTTCGGCCTTAGCAAATCGCGGAAGATTCTTCATAACATTTTTTCTGATTTGTTCTTCGTATTTTGTAAATTCATCGTTAATTCCCTGCGCATATTTTCCTTTACGTGTCATCAATCCAGAATCTTGATTATATAAGACATCACGTATTTGTTTTTTATATTCAGTTTGAGCTTCAACAACAGCATTTGTAATATCTTCATCAATTTGTTTTTCTCTAACCTGCGCCCACGAATCAAACGCCTTTGTCATATTGTTCATTGCTTGCGCACCGTTTGCTGCTGCCATTGCGCCAGCATTATTATATTGAAGCTGTGCATTGTTTGTTGGCTTTAGACCAACGCCACGCTGATATGTTGGTGTTTTTATTGCCATTTTGTCACCTCATTTAAAACCACTTAGATTTATAAAACTTGCCATACTGTTTATTAAAATCATAATCCAATCCGAATGATGGGTTGGATTTTTCTGTCGGGCTGAATGAAGGGCTACTCCATGTAGGCGTATAGAAAGGTGTTTCTGTGGTGGCTTTAGTTATTTTCTGCAGTCCATAAATACTTGCTGCTCCACCTAAAATTGTACCTAACCCTGCTGTTTTTGCAGCGCTCATTGTATTTGTAGCTGCATCTCTATTACTTGCTGCCGATTGCTTGTAGTTCCATTCTTGCATTTGATTAGACCAAACATCATTTCTTTGATTAGAAAGAAGATTATATTTATCTTTGCTATACGCTTCATAACTGCCACCAAGAATGTCTAGCATACTACCACTACTACCTTCAACACCCATAGAACCAGCGCTTGCAGCTTGCGCGCCTTTAGCAACACGCATTCTATTACGAATTTCTTCTTGTTGCTGTGCATAACTATCAGCTGTGCTTTCGGCTTGACGTGCTGCAATTTTTGCGTTTTGCTCATCAACCGCTGCCTGGTTGTTGTAAGCCTGTGCCTGTGCTTTTGCCGCTGCTTGCTGACTGTAGTAACTGTTCATTGTACCGAAAAGCGTTAACGCCGTACTAATTGGATCAGCACACATATTCATCCCCTCCTATCGTAAATCTCATAAATAAAGCTCCATTTGCACCATACAGTATAGGCTCTGAAAACTTTGCCCCAAGCCGCTTAAGCCACCGCACAGATTTTGTATTCTCAACCGAAACATAATTATAAAGCTTGCCGAAGTTTTCTACCCAAAGCTTTACAACTTGCCCTGCATAATAAATAAATTCTTTTCTGTATTCATCTATACAATCTACACTTAAAAACCATATCGGCGTACCTAAATCATTATCCTTATGCGATGAAATCCCAAACACACAAAGTGGCTTATGATCTACTGACTTTACAAGAAAAGAAATGCCTGCACCATTTAAACTACTCAAAATAACTGCAAGAGCCTCATTGTAACCACATGCCTTTAATTCCTCTTTATCTTGATTTCTTAAGTTATCTGCAATATATAAAACATCATTTTTATGTTTTATCTCGTCATAATTTTCGATAATTAACTCCTTTAATCTAGCCACCTAAAGTCACCTCGAATGCAATAGATTGTAGTTGAAATGGATAAGGGCAATCGTGTTTCAAGCAAATCCTACCTTCGTTATTAAATCCACCGTTTGGCATTTGCACTTCTTTATCACCTGTAAATAATGGAACATTACCACTACCTGAATAATGGTCGAACCTGATATCATCCATTAAATCGAAATTACTTCCAATTGATGCGTTTAGTGAATTATAGAGTCTTAGAACTACTTTAGAAATTTTCTTATTACGTCCTTGAAGTGTACCATCTTTAAGTTGCATTTCTAAATTAGGTGTTTGAATTTTAGCCATATAAGGTAACCCTACAATGATATGTTTTGCGGAAAACTGTAAGGTTAGCTTTCCGTTTGTTACTGTTAAATTCGGATGCCATTGACCATCCGCTAAGATACGAACCTCTTGACCTTCCAAATGTTCCAATCCCGTTACTTCATTCGTTCCAGATTCAGAAGTAACAATAATAGAGCTGTCCATAAACACATAATTGTTAGCAGTTTCTAGCGTTTTATAGCTATCAAGAACCTCAATAAACCGTCCATTTTCCCTATTTACAACAAAGTACACATCATCTTGCATATCTCCATTTATACTGCAAACCCCTTCAAATTTGCCGTTGGTTTCTTGCAAGGACCACGCGTATACATCTTGTTCTCTTAAATATGTAAGAGTAAGAATCTTTCCATCATTACGAACAAACCAAAGTAAGCTATCCGGTTCTTGTGCATACGTAACATCAACAATTGAGTTTTGCTCAACTAGATGTTTTGCAAGAAGTGTTACATCAATGCCGGTATAACTATCAACGTCATAAGAATAACCAAGATCACGAACTGAATTGCCACGCTGTTGAATATAGATAATCCGATTGCCAACGAGTTGTGGTTCGATATCATTTGTTCCCCGGTAATTTTGTGGAGTTGCTTTCGTAGTTGACGGCGATACTACGTCCCCACCAGAAATACTCCATTCTGCTCCTGCTGTATGGGCAATTAAATCAGCAAGGGGTACAAGATGTTTTACCTCATGTACTTGTCTAGAAACAAGAGGTAAGGTGATTGCACTATCATCTAAAACCTCTCCACCTGCTTTTTCTACTCCAAAATTTGGATAATCTCCAGTTCTGCACATCCAAATTGTTTGCTTATTTTTTCTCGTATTCGCTACACATAATCTATCGTTCCAAAACGTAGCGCATGAAGGATACCCATGTTGGTCATTCCAAGCACCCATATACCAATCCGCCGTAGCTTCTGCGCTTCCTAACTTATCAATTACCGTTGCCGTAACCTGTGTAGGACTTGTATATTCGGTAATTTTTACAATTCCCTCATGCGTATATGGGTAAGCAGTCAAATCAACCGTAACACTTCCGCTTGATATGCTTGCATTGGCACGGATTAAGCATTTATCATCCACATCGCCACTTTCAACAGCGTTGTAATCGCTATTTGACGTGTATTGACGTAACAAATGCCAAGTAACACCTTCATCCGTACTTTGTTCTACGGATACCGTTCCTGCCCAAGTGCCGTGAGTAATTACCTTCCATGTAACCCCCACAGGAATACTACCGCCGATTCCGCTATTTGATTTAACTGCTTTTGACGGTATGTAATGAGATATTTTCATTAGCGAACCAACAAATTTATTATTAAACGATTCTTTGCTAGCATTTAGTGTAATCGTTCCACTTTGTGCAGAAGGAGTTATTTTGTTATCTTCATCAAGGTTGATTGTTTCAAATGGTCCATTAGTAAAATCAAAAGTATCAATACGCCAATCGGTTTCTGAATATCTAGAAATTGTTTGTATCGGCTTATCTCCACTGCAAACATACATAACATCAGCCGATTGTGTAAATTTAAGTTTAGACAATAAACTTTCTTCCCAAGGGGTTTCAACTTCAACGCCTGTGTAAGCTCTATCTTTCCAAACTCTCATGTAAAGATGCCCAAGTTCTAAGATGTATTCTTGATCAAAGCTAAAACTAAATTTAACGATAATACATTTCTTATCGTCATATTTAGCTTTGCCTAAAAAAATAGTGCCAGGGCGTTTGTACAAACCACCATAAGCACGAAGAATGACATTATTTGCAGTAAGTAAAGCAGATTTATACTTTTCCAAATCTATACGTGCGGCAACAGCAGGGGAAATCTCTCCTGTAGTAAATGCCGCCTGTATTGCATGAAATACACCCATGACTATGACCTCGCTTTCAAATATCTGTTTGTTGTCTCTTTATCAACGTTTCGTTCACGTGCTGCATTAGTTTTGACCTTGCGGACCATCATTTCGTAAAATTGCCACGAGTTATTTCTCATGTTCGCATCGCCAGTAAGCGGTATTGCAATTTCAGCAGCTAATCGCCAAGCAAGCGCATCGCAAAACTGCGCTGAATATATACCGCTGTCCCGGATATCAATGATGTATTCAACCATTGCCGAATCCACGTCACACGCCACAGCTTGGTTGCTACCAGACATATTGAATATATCCCACTCGTCAGCTTCATCGATTTTATGAACTAACGATTCACCGTAACTGTTATATATCCGCAAAATCTGCAGACAATTACTCGGATACGCATATACATATTGCCAGCCGAAATGCTTAGAGTCCACTTGCGCCATTTGCTCGATTCGTTTAGCAAATCCCCAATCATAGTCCTTTAGCAATGATTGCCGGCACATATCATAGAACATTTTACATTGACGACTTTCTTCGTTATTGTCATCTAGGCTAATAATTCTACCTCTACCTATGCGAGATAGGGCCATATTGCAAATTTCAATTATAGTCATTTATCTAAACACTCCTTTTGTAGTGTTGTATTCAAAGTTAAAAAGAGGGCAATTACGCCCTCTTTTATTCTTGTTCAGTTAAAATTTTAATTATATCTGCCTTTTTAGCATCAGCAGGGACATCAATACCATTTTGCGCAGCAATTAATTTTAATTCTGCAACCGTTTTTCTATTTAAATCAGTAACTTGACCTGTAATCTGTGACATAAACTGATCGCCAGAAGTACCAGAAACAGCATTAGGCTTTAATACATCAATCGGCTCAAAATGCGCTTCTAATTCTGGTTTTTGAAGTAGTTCTTCCTCTTGAATATCATCAGTAATTTGGCCTTCTTCCCAATACCTTCCCATAAAACCAACACTTGCGTGAATTGCTCTATATCTCAACTTAATTCCTCCTTATTGAAGCGTAGAATCAACTAACAATACCGCTGTAATTTTGCCGGCTGTAAGAGCAGCAGTAGGTACGACTTTTACTCTTAGATAACCTAAAATTCCTTGTGGAATACGCGATTGTAGAATTTTCCCTACGTTTGTTGAAGTTGTAGCAGTTACACTAAGTAAATCAACAGGTGTTGTAAATGCTTCGTCGCTAGCGGTTTGCAATGTTACCGCAGCATTCCCACCAGTAAGTTTAGTCTGCAACGATACATCTAGCCATTGCTCTAATACGGCATTGCCTTTACCTACGGCAATTACGTCAGAAATAACTCCAGATGTCGTTGTCCCATTTAAATCTTTTTTATAGAAAAACGTATTTTCTGCATCTCTAATCATTATTTAATTCCTCCCAAAATAAAGAAAGCACTATCAAGAAATAGCGCTTTCAGTTTCTAAAATTGCATCGCATTTACGAATTGGGTAACCAGCAAAATAAAGTTCTGGACATTTACCTGCTAATTCTTGTCGTGTTACGTGAACATTGTTCTTGTCAATTAAATATGTTTCAAAGAAAGAATACATATTATCAGATACATACCAAGCAGGAGTTACACGAGCATCAAGATTTTGAATACGATTTTTAGCTAAGATAGCTTTTTCAACGATTGCACGTTTTTGATCACTTGTTAAAGTAAACAATGTAGATACATCAATGTTGGCTAAACGTGATACAAAACGATGATTACGAACTGCAAGTCCAGGATTCCATTCAAATTTAGTTAAATATGCATAGTATTCTAATCCATCTGCATCAGTAACTAATTGCTCGCCTTTTTGTTCTACTGATAACCCTGCTTGGCTACCTTTAGGGAAAATGCCGTGAACAGAGTTGTCGCCCCAACATACAAACCACATGCTGGTATTTGTTGCACCTGTACCGCCAGCCGAAATAATTTGATAACCAGCATCGCCTTTGTTTGAACTTAATTTGTTATAGCGAACGTTAAAACCATTAAACTGGTCTGGGTTTGTATTACTATCGCCATACATTAAATCACCAGCTAATTTCTGGTTAAATGATTCAACAAAAGATAAGTCCTCACTCGCACGAAAAGCCTGTGCATCATTCATCATTTTAAGCAATTTTGTATCAACCTTGCTATGCGCTTCATAAATCGTACAAGTATCAGTAACTTGCTTTGTTTTTGATTTACTGTTTTGAACCCCTCGATTCAGTGCACGAGTATAAATAGTTGGTAATTCTGTACGTTGCGTAGTCATGTTACCAGTAGGCAAGTTTCCCTCTGCCCATTTCATGTCTTTTAAAATTGGGTTAGTCTGATTCATAGTTTCAATTACAGTATCAGTCAACCCTTGTGGATTTAAACGCTTTCTCCAATCTTCAAGAGTAAGCGAATATTGTCCTAGTGTTGCCATAAAGTTTCATCTCCTTATAAATTCATATCTGTATATAGTTTCGCGGTACCAGCCGCGCCACCGCCTAAATCACGATTAGCAGGATCTTCTTGCACTAATTTACCTAGTGCCTCCATCAAACGAATACCTTCAACGGTATTTCCAAAACCAGTTTTGTCAAAAGCCTCACGAATACCCGGTATTTGTTTTTCGATAAACTCAACACCAACCGCTGCAGTTTGAACTGTAGAATTAAAAGAAGTGCCTAACTCTTGCTTGGCTGTTTCTGCCCAAGAATTACGTTCTTGTGAAATTTCATTGTTCACCGCTTCAACTGCCTTGCCAACCAATTCAAAATGCATACCAGCCATTTTATTGGCCATATCATTTGATAGTCCAGCTTCCTTAGCAACGCCAGTAAATTGTTCCATAAGCGATTGGTCTAATTCTGTACCTTCTGGCAACTGCAATTCATACGCTTCTGGAACTTGTGTTGCAGGTGGTGTTTCTTGCGGATTGCCACCACCAAGAATACTTCCTTCTGTAGGTGGTTGATTGTCTGGTGGGGTATCTTGTGGTGGCGTAGCATCTTGTGGTGGCGTAGCATCTGCTGGTAGTTCATCAGCAAATAACTGCATATCAAAACTTAATAAGTTTGTCATTTCCCCCTACCTCCTTTTGGCTTACTTCCACCACGTGTACATTTATTTTGCATTATTTTCTTTCTCCTTTTCGCGAATTTTTTTAAGCATGCGTTCCGCTTCGTTTACATGCTCAATCTCAGCAAGTTGTTTTAATTTAAGTCCTTCTAAACCTAAATCCTCAACTTGTTTCAATAAAATCAAACCTATACGGCGCATACCTTCATTACGAAAGGTATCGTTATCACCTGTATAAGTATCTTGATACACCTTACAAGTGCGAAGTAGACGTAAAAAAAACCACCGAAAATCTTCGCTGGCTAACAATCTTTTTAATACATCTCTATCTTTTGTTGCTTTGGCAATCTCAAAGAACTCCGCTCTTCTTGCCGTACTTTTATCAGAATTAGCAATCACTACAACTCACCTCCTGCACCAGGCATACCCAGTAGTTCAGCCATTGCAGGATTACCATTGTTTGCGGCATCTGTCATGCTCTGTACAGCTTGCGCCATAGGTGCAGCGCCTTGCATTGTCATTGCTGCCATTTTCTCTTGTTGCTCTTGCTGTTGTTTTTGCGCAATCATCTGTTGAACTACATCATCCGGACGAAGCATTGATGCACTAGCGCCAAGCGCTTCAAAATACCTGTCAATGACTTCGTTTTCATCGAGTTTCATAAGAACATTCGGATACATTCCTGCCATCTGCCCAACAAAAGCAACTGCCTGCTCAATCGTAGTAAGTCCACTCATACGTTGCGCCTGTGCTAATGGTGATATGTACTCAATTTTGATTTCATGTGATATCTCTGCATATTCTTGCGGTAACTCTGGCAATAAGCCTGCACGTTCCAAGATCCCATACACTCGTTCGAGTATTGGCGATAAGAACTCATATTGCAATCGTTCTGTAACGGGTCCTAATTGTTGCAACTTCTCCTGCGACCGCTCAATTACTTCGCGCGCTGTCATTTGCCCTTTGTCTAACTGGTCAAGCATCATAAATAAATCAGCACTATAATGACGTTTTATTTTATCTCGAACATCAACTATGAGTTCACGACAAGAGCCTAAATCTAAATTAACTTGATAGAGTGGTTCTACCTTTTGCGAAGTGTCATCTGAAATGGTAATACCATCAGGCATTGTATTAATTCCACCGTTTGCTGTAGCTGAACTTGCTACTACTGGTGGATGTACTTGCAAATTCACAGCATCGAGCAAATCGAGGTAAAGCATTTGAAGCATCTTTGCATCGCCTTCACAGAACCATCCAGGCCCTTTTGCGTAAGCATCTAAATCATTCACTTGCCAGCGTGCGATTGGTACGGGCCACTCTTCAAAACCACCAATATAAAGCCATTCGTCTTTTTCGCTACCTTCCAACCAATAAATCGACGTAAATGGCATATTAAATCTTGAATTTGATTGATTATCCTTATTCTCATTTGTTTCAACTAACCAGCAAACTTTATACGATTGTTCATACCGATTATTATCGTACGCCTGCTGAATTGTACGAGGGCAATTATCGTAACCAAATTGTTTCACTATTTGCAACGCTGACATTTTCCATCTACGCGCAAACACATTCACTAATCCATCTGGACCAACATCAAGAGCATAACTGCCGATTGTGTAAGGCCTACAATGAATACCCGTCTTTGCGTTTGGCAGTATCGCCATGATACCTTGCCCAAACGGTAAGTCTAAATACACGCTATGGGCGGCATTATAGAAATTACTTTTACTAAGCGTTGCATAAATAATGTCTTGTACTTCATCAAGCCAGCGCTTAATCTGTACATCATCTTTTAAGTTAGGATCAGCAATAGCTAACTTAAACCATGGCCTAGATGGCGGTGTTAATCCGCTCATAATTCCACTAGCAAGAATTTGACACGCTTCTAAAGGTGTTCCATCAATCATTACATCGTCGCGTCGTCTAGCTGGGTTGCTATCATCGCCTGTATCATCAAATTGACCTGTCCACGGATTCTGGTAGTCACGAATCTCTTTCCATCGCGTTTCCCATTTCTTACGTTTCTGGAACAAGTCATTAAACTTGCGTTCAATCTTTGTTTTATCTAGCTTGATTGCTTTGGGTTCAATTTTGTTTTGCGTTGGCAATCTAGCTAATACTGTAGAACTATCCATTTGAACACTCCTAACCTAATGTTTTCTTCAAGCTATCAGTAGCTTGATTTATTGCACCGAGAATACTGTTTTGACCACTCAATACTGTACTTGCCATACCTTTTTTCTTACGAGTAGCATTAACGGCTTTTTT
>UMED01010280.1_pt1 | contig 22493 bp, 15 predicted proteins | sample 1964661 | NCBI WGS metagenome assembly UMED01 (sample SAMEA4836011, study PRJEB28245) | human gut metagenome | biome: gut microbiome; material: fecal sample | place: Denmark | collected 2008
AAACGAAGTTTACGCCTTTCGAGAAGGAGGCACCGTTTGTTGAAACAGATGGCACAACACTTCGCTGGGATCCTCGGGATATGACAAATCCGCTTATGGGTTCAGTCCATGACCCGATTTATCAGGGGGCAAAACGTGATTTGGCTGAAACAGGTGTTCCTGAACCAAAACCGGGATTAGTTACTGAGGCCCATGGTGGTATCCTATTCATTGATGAAATTGGCGAAATGGATGCAATGCTGCAAAACAAATTATTAAAAGTGCTTGAAGATAAAAGGGCATATTTTGATTCGGCTTATTATGATCCAAGTGATGAAAATGTGCCGAAGTATATCAGAAAATTGTTTGAGGAGGGTGCACCGGCGGACTTTGTTTTGATTGGTGCAACTACGCGCGAAGCTGGATATATAAATCCGGCGCTTCGTTCAAGATGTGCTGAAATTTACTTTGAGCCGCTAACACCACAGCATATTCAAAAGATTGTGCTCAATGCTGCTGAAAAGTTAGAAGTAAATATTTCCTCGGAAATAGCTGCTTTGATTAGTGAATATACGATTGAAGGTCGTAAAGCGATTAACATCTTGGCAGATGCATATAGTCTTGCACTTCAGCGGGGCAATCATACTGCAATGAGCAATGTGACGATTATAAAGGACGATATTTATAAAGTGGTTCAAGTAAGCCGCCTATCACCATTTGTAAACAATAAATCCTCAAAACAAGCTGAAGTAGGAAAGGTATTTGGATTAGGTGTATCTGGATTTTTAGGTTCAGTGATTGAGATTGAAGCTGTAGCTTTTCCGGCGCATGAAAAAGGAAAAGGCACAATTCGTTTTAATCAGACTGCTGGAAGTATGGCAAAAGATTCTGTTTTTAACGCAGCTGCGGTAGTACGAAAGACTACGGGAAGAGATTTAAACGATTATGACGTGCATGTTAATGTTATTGGCGGAGGTAATATTGACGGCCCTTCTGCTGGAACGGCAATTTTAGCGGCATTGATTTCAGCTTTGGAAGAAAAACCAATTCGCCAAGAGGTGGCTGTTACAGGTGAAATATCTATTCAGGGCAGAGTTCGCCCCGTAGGCGGAGTTTTTGAAAAAGCTTATGGCGCAAAGCAGGCGGGAATTACTACGCTTGTTATCCCAAAAGAAAATGAAAAAGACATTCCTAAAGGACATCTTGGTCTTGAGATTCACGGTGTTGAAACTGCTGAGGAAGCATTAAATATACTTTTTGAAAAATAGTGAAATGATATGCAGAAAATCATGGATTGATTTTCTTGCATATCATTTTCTTGCCATTGGGTGTAGAAAGGGGGATTTTGGATGATTGAACGCGTTCCACCACAAAATATTGAAGCGGAGCAGGCCGTCTTAGGCGCAATGTTGATTGAAAAAGAAGCAATTTCAAAAGTTGCTGAATTTGTAAAAGGGGCAGACTTTTATCGCGAAGCACATCGAATTATTTTTGATGTAATGCTTGAGTTATTTAATAAAAATGAAGCTGTTGATTTAGTTACAGTAATCGAACTTTTGCGAAAAAATGACCAGCTGGAAAAGGTTGGAGGCATAGCCTATGTTACCTCACTTGCCAATAGCGTACCGACGGCGGCAAATGTAACCTATCATGGAAAGATTGTTGAGGAAAAAGCACTGCTTCGGCAACTAATTAATTCGGCAACTGAAATTGCGGGGATGGGTTATGAGGATAGTGAAGAGGTCGCCGATATTCTCGATAAAGCGGAGAAAAAAATCCTTGAAGTATCGGAAAGAAAAATTAATGGGGATTTTACGCCAATCAAAAAAATTGTCTTAGATACCTTTAGTAAGATTGAGCAGCTGTATGATTCTAAAGGGGGAATCACAGGTCTTTCTACGGGCTTTAAAGATTTAGACAAATTAACATCAGGGCTTCAACCTTCTGATTTAATCTTAATTGCGGCACGTCCGAGTATGGGGAAAACGGCATTTACATTAAATATTGCTTCGCATGTTGGGATCCGGGAGAAGAAGGCTGTTGCTTTTTTCTCGCTTGAAATGTCGAAAGAGCAGCTTGTTCAACGTATGATTTGTTCTGAAGCGCCGATTGATTCACAACGGCTTAGAGTTGGGGATTTAGAAGACCGCGATTGGACGAAACTGATTGGTGCGGCAGATAAATTGGCATCTTCACCAATTTTTATTGATGATACGCCAGGAATTACTGTTATGGAGATGCGTTCGAAAGCTCGAAGATTAAAAATTGAGCATGATTTACAGTTGATTATCATTGACTATTTACAATTGATGCAGGGCAGTGGCAGTAAAGGTTCGGATAACAGACAACAAGAAATTTCCGAAATTTCACGTTCTCTTAAAGCGTTGGCGCGTGAGCTTAATGTTCCAGTGATTGCGCTTTCACAGCTTAGTCGTAGCGTTGAATCCCGACAAGTAAAAAAACCGATGCTCAGTGACTTGCGTGAATCAGGATCTCTAGAGCAAGATGCGGATATTGTGGCATTTTTATATCGGGAGGATTACTATGATCCCGATACGGAAAATAAAAATATTACTGATATTATCATAGCGAAACATCGTAATGGGCCTGTAGATACGGTGCAATTATTCTTCCATAAACACTTTACAAAATTCTGTGATTTGTCTCGTTTGCAAAATTAAATCTAGGCTAAAGGGACCCTATTTCAAAGAAAATCCAATGAATGTGGATATTTGTTCTAGAAATAGGGCTTTTGTCATTACAGACTAATAAGTATTTGACACTACTTGCAAATAAATGCTATGATAATCAAGGATAAGAAGAGAATAAATTTAGAGACACAAATGCAGGCGTAAATTTTATGCCTATTTGCGTTGTTTTTTTGTGTTTGGGCAATACTATTTGTTGATACATTTTGCATTCACGTGGCATAGAAATGTCAGTGATATATTGAGGAGGATATTGAGGAATGATTGAACGTTATACCAACCCTGAGATGGGTGCTATCTGGACTCTACAACATGAATTTGAAGTAATGCTTGATATTGAAATTGCTGCTTGTGAAGCTATGGCAGAACTTGGTCAAATTCCTAAAGAAGCAGTAAAAAATATTAGAGAGAAAGCGACTTTCGATCTTGATAGAGTGAAAGAAATTGAAAAAGTAACAAATCATGATATTATTGCATTTTTAACAAATGTGGCTGAATATGTAGGCGACGATTCAAAATACATACACAAAGGGTTGACTTCAAGTGATGTTAAAGATACAGCACTTGGGGTAATGATGAAACGCTCTGCTGATATCATTATTGAAGATTTAGAAAAATTCCGTGATGTATTAAAACGTCGTGCGGCAGAACACAAATATACAGTTTGCATTGGTAGAACACATGGGATTCATGCTGAGCCAATGACATTAGGATTAAAATTTGCACTTTGGTTAGATGAAGTGGAACGTAATATTGTACGTGTAAAAGCAGCAAGAGAAAGCGTTGCAGTAGGCAAAATTTCTGGTGCTGTTGGAACGTATGCAAACATTGATCCATTCATCGAAAAATACGTTTGTGAAAAAATGGGTATTAAAGCAGCTAATCTAGCTACACAAGTTATTCAAAGAGATCGCCATGCCGAATATATGACATCTCTTGCTATCGTGGCAAGTTCACTTGAAAAATTTGCGACAGAAGTTCGTAACTTGCAAAGAACAGACATCCGTGAAGTTGAAGAATACTTCAGCCCAGGACAAAAGGGTTCTTCAGCAATGCCGCATAAACGTAACCCAATTACTTGCGAACGCGTAGCAGGGCTTGCTCGTATCGTTCGTGGTAACGCACTTGCATCTTTAGAGAACGTATCTTTATGGCATGAACGTGATATTACGCATTCTTCCGTAGAACGTGTAATTTTACCAGACAGCACAATTACTGTGGATTATTGCTTACGCAAATTCACAAATATTGTGGATAAATTATTGGTATATCCAGATGCAATGAAAGCAAATATTGAAAAAACTGGCGGACTTATTTTCAGTCAACGCTTATTGCTTGCGATTGTAAGTAAAGGTGTACTTCGTGAAGATGCATATAAATGGGTACAAAGAAATGCAATGGCGAAATGGATGGAAGGCCAAGATTTCAAAACAAATGTATTTAACGATGAAGATATTAAAAAATACTTGTCTCACGAAGAAATTGAGGCTTGCTTTGAGTATTCTTACTACTTACGCTATGTAGATACTATCATGGCTCGTTTCGGTCTATAATAAAAGCTGCTTTTGTGGGCTTAATAAAGAGGTGTATATTATGTCATCAGTTGTCGTAATGGGAACCCAATGGGGCGATGAAGGTAAAGGTAAAATCGTTGACTATTTAGCTGAAAAAGCTGATGTTGTCGTTCGTTATCAAGGTGGCAGCAATGCAGGTCATACTGTTGTTGTAAAAGGAAAAGAATTTAAATTACGTTTATTGCCATCGGGTATTCTATATAAAGGGAAAAAATGCGTAATCGCCAATGGCGTAGTTATTGATCCTGGGGTATTGCTTGAAGAAATGGACGGAATGGTAGCAAAAGGTGTATCCATTGATGATATCCGAATTTCAAACCGTGCCCATGTCATTATGCCATATCATAAAGCGATTGATGAGCTATTCGAGGAAGCTCGTGGCGATAAAAAGATTGGTACGACAAAACGCGGGATTGGTCCGTGTTATATCGATAAAGATGATCGCATAGGAATTCGTATTGTTGATTTAATGGATGAAGAAGAATTCAGTGCAAAACTAAAAACAAATCTTGCGATTAAAAATAAATTATTAAAAGCTGTTTATAACCATGAAGGTTTTGACTTTGAAACAGTGAAAAAAGAGTATCTTGGCTATGCAGATCGTTTACGTAAACATGTAGTCGATACGTCTTCTTTACTAAATAAAGAATTAAATGCGGGCAAAAAAGTACTATTTGAGGGCGCGCAAGCAACTATGCTTGATCTTGACCATGGTACTTACCCTTATGTTACATCTTCGCATCCGATTTCAGGTGGTGTATCTGTAGGGGCAGGCATTGGTCCTAATAAAATTAATACAGTAGTTGGCGTAGTAAAAGCTTACACGACGCGTGTTGGTGAAGGCCCATTCCCAACTGAACAATTAAATGAATATGGTGAAAAAATTCGTGAATGTGGTCGTGAATTTGGCACAGTTACTGGGCGTTCCCGTCGTTGTGGATGGTTTGATGCATGTGTAGTTCGCTACGCAGGTCAATTAAGTGGCATTGACTATATGGCAATCACGCGTTTAGATATCTTAGATACATTTGATAAAATCGAAATGTGTGTAGGATATAAATATAAAGGCGAAATTCTAGATGAAATGCCTGCAAGCTTAAAAGTATTAGGGGATGTTGAGCCTATATATGAAACATTTGAAGGTTGGATGACAGATATTTCTGGCGCTCGATCCTATGATGAATTACCTGAAAAAGCTCGTAAATATATTGAGCGCATGGCAGAGGTAACAGGAATTAAGATTGGTATTGTTTCTGTTGGTCCAGGTCGTGAGCAAACAATTGTATTAAAAGAAGTGTTTTAAGTTTAGTTCAGATAGATCTAAATGTGCATGAAATAGGGAATGGTAAGGTAATCTTATCCATTCCTTATTTTAAAAAAAATGTTGACAAGCATATTTATCTGCATTATAATATTGTCTTGTGAGTAATACGATCCACTAGCTCAGTCGGTAGAGCACCTGACTTTTAATCAGGGTGTCCCGCGTTCGAGTCGCGGGTGGATCACCATTGTGGCCCGTTGGTCAAGCGGTTAAGACACCGCCCTTTCACGGCGGCTTCACGAGTTCGAATCTCGTACGGGTCACCAATTTCATATGGGCGATTAGCTCAGCTGGGAGAGCGCCTGCCTTACAAGCAGGATGTCAGCAGTTCGATCCTGTTATCGCCCACCATAAGATTATATACTCTATTCGATTTAGAATAGAGTTTATTTTTTTATCCGATGGGGCTATCTAAATAAAAGGATTGATAATATGGCCGATTTTAAATTAGATAAACAGAGAAATAAGGAAGCTTTGGAAAGGATTAAAGAATTTTTTTTAGAAGAAACAGGGACGAGATTAAGTGATTTTAAAGCACAATTTTACCTTGATTTTATGCTAGAAGAAATAGGTCGGTTCGTTTATGAACAAGCGCTTGCAGATTGTCATGCCTTGATGACAGATAAGATTGAAGATTTATTTTTACTTGAATACAGAAAGAAACGTTGAAATAAAAAGAACGCAATAAAAATTGCGTTCTTTAATATTTTACGTATAAAGCTTATCGGAAATTAAGCTTCTTTTTTTGTTTGAGATTTACAATCGCGACATTGTGGTTGATAGCAATCGTATTCTTCGGGGGATACAGCTGCATTGGCATAACATTTACCTTCAAAACAATACTGGCAAGAGGAAAATTTTTCTTGTTTCATAGAGGACACAACCTTTCGCATATACGATAGTTATATTATATATTCCTTTTAAAATTAGTAAATGGGATTACAAAATGTATACAAAATATTTTTAATAAAATACTGCTGTATACAAAATATTGTTTTGTTAAAACTACTAGTAACAGCTTAAAAGTTTATTAATTTTAGTTTGTGCATTTCCAGCTGGTTTATTATATAGTTTTAATTAAATTTATTTTTATTGACAGTATAATTTATGCTTGTTATAATTCCTATATAAATGAATATGCCGTGCAGAACTGACGGATATAGTGGAAGTGACCACGTGAACTGCATAGCAATGAAAGCCGACCGTCTGGGCAAAGAGAATGATGCTCAGGCGGTTTTTTGTCGTTTGGGTAGATTTCTCTAAAATCTTTAGTGTTAATTAAAGGAAGGATGGTTGATTTTATGAGAAATCGTTGGTTAATTGCTTTAGCCGCTATTGGTATCCACATCTGCATTGGAAGTGTTTATGCATGGAGCGTTCTTACGCGTCCGATTATGCAGGAGATGGGATTTTCTTTAAAAGAAACGACATGGGCATTTTCTTTAGCTATTTTATTTTTGGGGCTTTCGGCTGGATTTTTAGGTGATTTCGTAGAAAAATACGGACCGAAAAAAAGTGGTCTTGTTTCAATGTGCTTTTTTGGATTAGGGATGTTTGGTACTGCCTTTGCCTTTTATCAACAATCATTGATGCTTTTGTATTTATTCTATGGTGTAATTGGCGGGATAGGTTTGGGTGTGGGATATATCACACCAGTATCGACACTTGTAAAATATTTTCCGAATAACCGTGGATTTGCCACCGGGCTTGCAATTATGGGATTTGGATTTGCCAGCTTAATTGCAGGGCCAGTCATGCAGCATTTAACGGCAACGTATGGCTTGGTTTATAATTTTTTAATTTTAGGCTTTGTTTATATGCTAGTTATGGGCGCCTCAGCATTATATTTAAAACCGCCTGTTGAGAATGAGATCGTAATAAAGAATAAAATTCATTGCAATGTCCATGGATTTATGGCAAATGAAGCATTAAAAACGTGGCAATTTAGCGCACTTTGGTGGATTTTTTTTGTGAATATTACTTGTGGTATTGGCCTTTTAGCGGTAGCATCTCCAATGGCGCAAGAGGTTGTACAAATGTCGGCCGCTGAGGCTGCTGCTATTGTTGGTGTGATTGGATTAGTGAATGGATTTGGGCGTATTGCTTGGTCTACTGTTTCTGATTATATTGGAAGAGGGTTCACCTATGTTTTATTCTTTTTTATTCAAATGATAGCCTTTTGGAGGCTGGCTCTAACTACAGATGCACTTGTTTTCCAAGGTTTGATTCTTTTGATTATCAGCTGCTATGGAGGAGGTTTTTCCTGCATGCCAGCATATCTTAGTGATATTTTTGGAACTAAGCAGCTGAGTGCAATTCATGGGCGCATTCTTACTGCATGGGGAATTGCAGGGGTAGTCGGTCCATCATTAGTTTCTTTGTTTCGTGAAACGACAAATGGCTATAGCACAATTCTATATTTTTTCGTTGTTTGTTTTTTCGTAAATGCCTTTATTGCATTGATATTAAAATATAAAGGAAAACATATAGCTGCAAAATCAGCTAATACAGTTGTAAAAACGGCGTGAAGCTAAGAAATATTTAAACAAGCTTGGTAACATCCCAAATATTGCAAAAACAATAAGATTTAATTGAATTTTTTAAAGAAAAGTGGTAAACTTAATAAGTACTTAAATAGGCGGGCGTAGTTCAATGGTAGAACATCAGCTTCCCAAGCTGAATACGAGGGTTCGATTCCCTTCGCCCGCTCCATAGAGAATACAAGCCCTCACGTTCTGTGAGGGCTTTTTTGCGTGTCTGCACTATCGCGGAGAATGTGGGTTGAATAGAGCATCAGCCTCTTAAAAGCTAGAGAACAGCCCAATTCCGAAGATTCTCTTTAGAAAATTAAGAGTTGCTGTTTTTGCAACTCTTTTTAATGGTTATAATAAAAATGTTTAAATAATGATTTGTTGAAATATTAACTAAATACTTTTACCCGTTCACTTATAGAGATTTTTTCTATTGGCATTGGAGGCTGTTTTATTTCTCCAAAAGGCATCTGTGCAATGAGTTCCCAGCTATCCGGTACAGTAAAATATTCTTTAATCTCAGCATCAATTAATGGATTGTAATGTTGAAGATTTACGCCAATTCCAATATCGTCGAGAGCTGTCCAAATAGAAAATTGTAGCATTCCATTAGCCTGTTGTCCCCAAACCGGAAAATTATCTGCATAAGCTGCAAACTTTTCCTGCATATCTTTTACGATGTTCATTTCTTCAAAGAAAAGCACCGTGCCATAGGCAGACGAAAAACCATCAATTTTAGTTTCTGTTGCTGAGAAGCTTTCTAAAGGAACAATTTTCTTCAATGTTTCCTTTGTTATCTGCCAAATTTTTTCATGATGTTTTCCCATAGCCACTATCACACGTGCTGATTGCATATTGAAAGCTGATGGAACCTCTTGGGTCATACGCTCTACTACAGCAATAATTTGCGATGGCAATACTGGGATTAATTTTCCTAATGAATAGCTTGTACGACGGTGAATAACCGCTTCCTGAAAACACTTCATTTTCATGCCTTCTTTCTTTACTTAATCAGACTTACTATTTATGCTCTAAATATATACCAGAGAAATTTTTCTGTCAAACCTTGTATTTTATTAGGTTAAATAAAAAGATGAGTTTTTTAATAGAAGAATTCTTTGATGAAATATAACAATTGCAAGAAGGATGTTCGTACAGATAAAAAATAATCTTTTATTGCTTTTAAATTTGGTTTGTATAGACATAAATATTTGGATTATCAATGGCACAAGACAAGCGTAAACCCTCAATAATATGTTTTTAATAAAAATAGAATGATTATTATATAAACTTATTTCTTTGTCGCTAAATAAAAAAAGGAAGTATGAAAACTAGGTGAAAATATTTTGCCTTTAAAAATGTTAAATATTATGATAATCTAAGATAAAGAGAAGTTGATTATTATGTAAGGGAAAATAACAGAATATCGTGGATGTGAATTGCAAATTAATGTTTATCTTGGACAAAATGTAAAAGGAATATCTTATATTTTGCGTTTAGCTAATTATTCTCCACTTATTTAACGAAATAACGGTTCTGATAAAAGCAAAGATTTTATTTCTCTGCTGATAGAATTATTATTCTCTATAGAAGGAAAATTAAAAACGCTAAGCTTCGGATAGATATAAATAAGATTCATATAGAGTTGAAATTCCACGGATTTAAGCATTACTTCATTAAAATATAGGGAGGTTTTTAGATGTATGATATTTGTGTTATTGGTGCAGGTGTAGTTGGAACAAATATTGCACGTGAATTGGCAAAGTATGAATTAAAAGTATGTGTAATTGAAAAATTAGGAGATGTTGGTTGTGGTTGTTCTAAAGCAAATAGTGGAATTGTACATGGTGGATACTCGGATGAACCTGGAACGATAAAAGCCGAGCTATGTGTAAAGGGCAATCGAATGTATGAACAAATGGAAAAGGAACTAAACTTCGGTTATCGAAAAACAGGTTCATTTGTTTTGGCATTTAATGAGGAAGAAAATGAAAAATTAGATGAGATATATCATAAAGGAATAAAAAATGGAGTCGAAGGACTAGCGCTTATAGATGGAGACAAGGCAAGGCAAATGGAACCTCATTTAAGCAAAGCGGTAACAAAAGCATTATACTGTGAAAATGCGGGTGTAACATCGCCTTATGAATTTGTTATTGCTTTGGCTGAAAATGCTATTGATAATGGAGTAGAGATAAGATTAAATAGTGAAGTAACGAAGATCGCGCAAAAAGAAGAATATTTTGAAGTTGAAATAAATCAAAAAGAAAAAATAAAAAGCCAGTATATAATTAATTCAGCGGGAATTTATAGTGATGCTATTGCTAAAATGGTTGGAATAGATGAATACGACATTCATGCTTCAAGAGGACAATATATCATTTTAGATAAAACACAGAATAATTTAGCGAATGCAGTAATATTCCAAGTCCCAACCAAATTAGGAAAGGGAATTTTAGTTACATCTACGTATCATGGAAATCTTTTAATTGGACCAAATGCTGAAGAAATTAATGACAAAGAAGACTTAAGTACAGATGAGGATGCTTTAATTCATATTGCTGAATTAGCGAGAAAATCGGTACCTGAGATATCTTTAAAAAGAGCATTAAAATCATTTGCGGGGAATAGACCTAAATCGAATAAAAAGGATTGGGTAATTGAGGAGAGCAGGGTAAAAAGATTTATTAATCTTATTGGAATAGATTCTCCAGGATTAACTTCATCACCAGCCATCGCATTAAAAGTAGTAGAAATTTTAAAAGTAAGTGGATTAAACTTGCTACCAAAAACAGAGTTTCGTTCCTATCGGGCCCCAATTATAAAGAAAAAAACTGCTGATTTTAAAGGAAGTATAGATTCCAAAGATCCTAATCTGCATATCATATGTCGGTGTGAATCTGTAACGGAAGCGGAAATTATGGATGCGCTTCATCGAGGGTTGCCAGTAAATACCTTAGATGGTGTAGCACGGCGAACTAGAGCTGGTTTTGGGCCATGTCAAGGAGCATTTTGTGGTCCGAGAGTAAGAAAAATTCTTGCTCGTGAGCTTAATGTAGAACCTGATGAAATAAAAGGCAGGGTAAATAGATTCGAAGAAATAGTAACAAGAGTAAAGCGTTTAGATATAACGAAAATTCATTAAATAGAATTTTTATATTAATAAATACGGTGATATTATAAAAAGAAAATAGAGTTTTAATGATTAAAAAGTTACACATAAAGACAGCCTTCACGGAATTAGCGTGAGGGCTGTTTCTATGTAGATTTATATAAATTATGTAAAGTAAATAAAGCGGTTATATAAGTAATTGAAAACGCTTTACTTGTAAGAAGACGATATTATAACGTTCCATAATTTTATTGCAATTCATATATTGTATTATGCTATGATTTTGAGTTCTTGTATTATGTAAAGAAACACATAGAAATATATTATTGATTATTTCTAAATTTTATTAAAGAAATCTTAGTAAATTAAATGATTTTTTAGGAGGGAATATGGATATATCAGGGAGTATTGTGTTTAACATCAATAGTGAGCCCAGTCAATTATCGGGAAATCAGCCAATAAAAAATATACCTGTTGCATTGCAAGTTGAGGGGACTAAAACTGTCATCGGTACGTTTGAGGGGAAGGGAATCGTTGTAAAAACAGATAGTTCGGGAAAATTCAAATTTACTTCTGTACCACAAGGAAAGTACCGTGTGGTAGAAGCTGCTAGTTATATGGGAACAATATCTACTAGTGGAGATTGGGCCAATGCGCAGAAGATTATAGTTACGCCAGCTGATCCTGCAATAGCAGCTATAACATCGCCGCCAAGTGAAGCGAATCGGGTAAATTCTCTATCTCCAAATACTGTTTATGTGTCAGTTGCTTTTAGTAATGTTACAAACATCCAATTTGTCGATGCACCTGCGCAGGATATTGAATTAGATTTAAATCATTATGTAGCAATTGGTGATAATTTAATTAAAGCGGGTAGTAATGGATCCTTTGGAGCATTAGCAAATGGGACGGCGGTGCAAACTAGTCAACCAACTTTAAATCCTCCATATAATGATTTTCAAACAAACTTTAGTTATGTTCATTATCAAACAGGGTATCCGATAGATGGGCAATATTCAGTCGCTAATATAATAACAAATACAAATTTTCGTACCTGGTTTAATGTTGCTGACCATACTACTGGGGATGAAAATGGGCGAATGATGATTGTCAATGGAAGTCATCCAAAGCAATATATATTTACTGCAAATGTTAATGTTAGGCCAAATACCAATTATGTACTTTCAACATGGGTGATGAATGTTAATTCAAGGCAGGGGCAGGTGTTACCACAATTACGTGTATTGGTAGAGGGCGCAACTGCATTGTTTGATCAGTTATTAAATAACGATTTAGGTACAGCAAAAATTCCAACATGGAAGCAGGTGGGAGCAATGTTTAATAGTGGTGAAAATAAATCCTTAACAGTAAGCTTTATTAGTGAAGGTGGACCAGCGAATGGGAATGATTATTTAATTGATGATATGAGACTTTATGAATTAGAAGGGACTCCGGTTATAAGTATTGATAAAAAGGTAAGCAAAGTGATTGCTGAACCAGGAGATGTATTAACATATACAATTACTTTCAACAACACAAGTAATCAAGTTTTGACAAATGTAGACTTTAAAGATCAACTTCCAAGCCATCTTACAATTGAAAAAAATTCGCTGATCATTAATAATTTGCAGGCTGATGAAAAAATAATTGGATCTGGAATTAAAATTACTGATGTTGAGGCGACTAAATCAGTTGCAATTAAGTTTCGAGCGAGAATCAATGATAATGTCGAAAATGGAACAAATATTGAAAATACAGGAACACTTCAGTATACGTTTAAAGATGCGGAAGGAAATATTAGAAATATTACGACAGTAAGTAATACTGTTGATACTATTGTTATCAATTCGAATTGTACAATTTGTCCCACTGGACCGACTGGAGCAACAGGAGCCAGCGGAGCCACAGGTGCAACAGGAGCCACAGGTGCCACAGGTGCAACGGGGGCTACGGGACACACAGGTGCAACAGGAGCCACAGGTGCCACAGGTGCAACGGGAGCAACGGGAGCAACGGGAGCAACAGGAGCCACAGGTGCAACAGGAGCCAGCGGAGCCACAGGTGCAACAGGTGCCAGCGGAGCAACGGGGGCAACGGGTGCAACAGGTGCCACAGGTGCCAGCGGAGCAACGGGAGCAACAGGTGCTACAGGGGCAACAGGTGCCAGCGGAGCCACGGGAGCAACAGGTGCTACAGGTGCCACAGGACACACAGGAGCAACAGGTGCTACGGGTGCTACCGGTGCTACCGGAGCAAAAGGAGCCACAGGGCCTACAGGAGCCACAGGGCCTACAGGTAAAGATTGTGAGCATGATTATTTATTTGCCAATAGCTTAGAGTGTATTTTTGTAGAAGGACGTGAGTTAGTACCATTAGAAAACAATGTGGTAAAAAGAGGTACATCTATTCAGCATACGGAAGGGCAACCGATTATTCATTTGGCGGCCCATAAATCATATTTAATTAATTGTAATATTACTGCTACGATTTGCAGCCATGGATGTGCTAAGGATATCGCGGTTAAATTTTTAGTAGATGATAGAATATATCCAGGGATGAGTATAGAGACGATGGGATGTTGTAAAGATTATGTAACTTTAGCAGGTACAGCGATTGTGCAAACGGGGAATCATCCAAAAAAATTAGCGTTAGTCAATTATACGAATGAAAGAGTAAATTTTGTTGATATTAATATTACAGTATTAGAATTTTAATGCTAAATTTTAATTAATGGAAGCCCATCTCCCGCTTATTGGGAAATGGGCTTCTAATTTTATCTGAAAACAATTATCTTATCTAGAAAAATAAATCCCTCACACAAAATCAAAGATTTTGTTTCGTGGTTTTACATTTATACCTATAGGAGGGGACTGGCAAAAGGCTAAGATTTACTTTGTCTATTTGTTAACGGTTAATTTATAGGGAGAATGATAACTTATTTGACGACAGTTTTTCACTATTTTATGAGCAATTTCAAAGTTACTGCTACTAAAACGCTGAAATCCAAGCCCGGTTAAGACTAAAATTTGAGAAGGAGCGATGGCAACAATATCTTCAATATGTTTGTTTTGCTCTGTTAATCCGTTTGCGCCGAAGTAATCTCCAGGTAGGTAATGTTTTTGCGGCTTTATTATTGTTTTAGATTGTAGTTTTCCGCTCAATAAAATTGTATGAGAATAACTGACTTCGCCTTGGAGTGTGAGCAAATTATTTGGTTGGCATTGAATGATAATTCCGCAGCTATGAACAAATATTTTTGCCTCCTCAACTGATAATCCATCAAGGATTGGTAAAATATTTGTTGGTGAGGCTTTTAACGCTCGGCAAAGAAAATCCCAGAGTGAGTCAGCACTAATTATTTGACTATTTATAATATTTGAATTATTTTGAAAAGTTTTGTGAAACCAAGTAACTTTATCTAAATTTTTATTTGTTCTTTTGCGTGCTAGACGGTATAAAGGCGAACGAACACGACGGAAATGATCAACATCGTCAGCCAGCATAACGATAGGAAATAATAGTCCATAGCCGCCATCAATAAAGTTTTCTGCATAGCGGTGCAGTCCCATTTGTTCATAGAGACGTAATAAATGCAGGTTGCAGCCACCAAACCCGAATTGAATATCATATTCAGCGAAGAGGTCATATGATTTTTTCATTAATAAATAGAGAAGAGGTGAGTTACGAAAAGCTTTGTCCACCATTAATTTTGTCATTAGGGTTATATTTTCATTTTCTTCTAATCCCCCTAATTGAACAAATCTTTTTAAATCGAGAGTTTGAATGATATCTTTAGGAAATTTATTCGCTGGGGCAATATTTAGGCGGTTGACGCCAACGATTCTGCCAGATTTTTCAGCATAGATATTAATAGCCCAATCGTCAAAAAGATCCGAAATCATTTTGTGATTTAGATCTGCGTCAATACGATGTTTATCCATTTCTTCAACGTAAACGTTATAGCGGAAATTGTAAACTGCCTCTTTCTCAGCGTTAGTTTGTGCTACCTTTAATAAAATTGTTGATTCATCATTTGTTAATAAATTCTGATTTTTTTGCATATGAATACCCCTTTTTTAATAAAATTTTTTTGATATTTGTATAAAAGTTAAAGCTACATTTTCACCACCTCCAATTGTTTGATTATGGGCATGGAAAAATAATCCTTGTCTTAACAAAAAAAGGGGTATAAAATGCGACTAGGATTCAGGTGATATTTTTATTCCATCTGAATCCTAGTCGCGTTTTATTTAAAGGGATATCTTTCTTACTTTCACTTATAGCAGATGAGAGGCTAGCGTAGGTTAATTATCGGATAAAAAATAAAAAGCTCATGTTTTCGCTTTTGTTCAAGCGAAAACATGAGCTTTTTATTAATTTTTGTGAGTCTAAAGGTCAAAGCAGATATGAAATGTAGTACCGAGGTTGCTGGTATCAATTTTTATATTGGCATTATGCCGAGCAGCAATTTGATAACATACGGATAGCCCTAAACCGGTACCAGTGTCTTTTGTAGTAAAAAAAGGAGTGCCAATATTCTTTAATATTTCTTCTGGGATTCCGGTCCCGTGATCGCGAATGGATAAAACTACTTGATTTTTGTTGTAAACGGTTTCTATGTGTAAAAAACCACCATTTTGCATAGCTTCAACTCCATTGCGAACAATGTTTAAAATAAGTTGGCGAATTTCATTTTCATCTAACGGAATTTCTGGTAATTCGGATAATTTTGTTTTTATTGTTACAAAATTATCTTTTGCTGTAGCTTCAAGTAGCGGTAATACAGTAAGAATAATATCATTGAGTGCACACGGTTTAAGATGAATTACTTTTTCTCGCGATGCGGATAAATATTCGGAGATGATAAGATTCGCTCGATTTAATTCGTCAATCATAAGCTTGAACTTATCATGGTCGCTTTGATATTTATTTTTTCGCGACATAAGCTGAAGGTATCCCTTAACTGTTGTCATCGGATTGCGAATTTCATGGGCTACTGTTGCAGCCATATTGCGAACAGCACTCATTTTATCAAGAACTGATGAGAGTCTTTCCAAGTTTTTTCGTTCAGAAATATCGCGAATAATCCCTTGGATTCCGATAAATTGATTATTTCTATGGTAAACAGGGACAACTTTTTGTTCTAGCCAAATAATTTTTTTGTTTTTGTCAAAAATTCGTAACAGTAATGTATCCTGCATATTGTCTGGGGCTGAACGAATAAATCTTTCGATTAATTTTCTATCTTCAGGGTGGATGACTTTTAAATAAAAGGTTGGGTTTTTCATAAAATCCTGAACTGTGTAGCCGGTTACTTGAAGAACAGCAGGACTAATATAATTAATTTTGAAGGTTGGATACATTTCAACATAATAAATAATATCCGATGCATTTTCTGCAAATAGGCGTGCTTCGTGCTCTTTTTTTATTAAATCATTGCGAACTTTTTCGAAATAAACGAGCAAAGTTCCAATTCCAATGCATAGGCGAAGCGTTCCCCCGATAATATAGCTATAATTGGCGATAAAGGGTGAAAAAATATTAAATGGATATGATAAATTAAAGAGGTTCCATGCGATATAGGCAAATCCAGTAAAAAGATGTCCGATTCCTTGAAGATTCTTTAATCGAATAAAAATTATGCCCATCCATAGACCGATAGAGCTGCCGACAATTAGCGGAAATAAAAGTTTGATTTGCGGCGAAGGAGTAATCGCATCGGTAAATGTATTTAAAACTGTTAGCAGGATAATACCACCAAATAGTTTTTGTTTGTCAAAGGGTTTCCCCATAAAGTCGTATATACCACGAACCAGCAAGAGACAACTAGCGATAATAAGAGCTTGAAATACAAAAAAATTGAAAAAGGAGTCTTGCCAGGTTAATAATCCAGAATCAAAAAAAACGTAACGGGAAAAAAGAGTAGTCCAGGCAATTGCCCAAATACCAATGCAGCGTTCCTTATAGAGAAAGTAAAGATAGATATATATAACGACAATCATGGCTGTACCCGCTAATGAGGTTATCACGGGAATATTTATAGTTTCCATATAAACTCCTAAGTGTATTTGTAAAATTTTATGAAGTTGTACCAGTGTTATAAAGTTCTTGATAAAATAAACTTTTCCTGCCCGATTTATAGAAAATAAGAAAAAACATGTCAAAAAATTGGAGAAAATATATTTTTTTGTGAATTTATATATTTTTTTGTGACTCTAAAAATATTTACTACTTCAAAGGAAATGAAATCTTTGTTAGCGCAATTAAATGATGAATTTGCTATTTTGAGGGTATATTAATCTAAGATTGGCTAAGTTGCTAAATAAGAGCGTCTAAAATTCAGCCGGAGTGAAAACTTCACCGGAATCAAGCCTTACTTTATCTTATTGAGATACAATTTTTTTTATGTTAGTATGAGCTTAATAAAGCGAGAAGGAAGATGATAAAATGACAGAATCGGAAATTTTGAGACGGATAGATCATACATTATTAAAAGCAGTTGCAACTTGGGAAGATATCGAAAAATTATGTGAAGAGGCAATTACATATAAGACTGCTTCTGTTTGCGTACCTCCATCCTATGTAAAAAGAATTCATAATAGATATGGGGATAAAATTAATATTTGTACGGTTATTGGATTCCCACTTGGCTATAGCACTACTAAGGCTAAGTTGACGGAAGTTGAGCAGGCTTTAGCTGATGGAGCGAATGAATTTGATATGGTAATTAACCTCGCAGATGTAAAAAATGGTAATTATGATAAAGTTACAGAAGAAATTAGAACGCTAAAAAAAGCTGTTGGGCCTAAAGTTCTCAAGGTGATTATTGAAACATGCTGTTTAACAGAGCAGGAAAAGATTGCAATGTGCAAAGCAGTCACGGAGGCGGAAGCGGATTTTATTAAAACCTCGACTGGTTTTGGCACAGGTGGAGCTACAATTAATGATATTCGCTTATTTAAGCAGAATATTGGTAAGAATGTAAGGATTAAAGCAGCTGGTGGCGTAAGGTCAATTGAGGATTTAGAGGCTTTTATCGGTGAAGGTTGCGACAGGATTGGGACGAGTTCTGCGGTTCAACTATTTCGCAGTCAAGAAGCTTGGGATGAAAAGTAACAATAGTAAGTAGTGGTGGTGTGTAGACGGTAGAAATTAATTGTTTTAGGGGGGGATGCTTAGTGAGAATGTATGATTTAATTGCAAAAAAACGTGATAATTTCGCTTTAAATGATAAAGAGATTGCATTTATGATTGACGGATATGTCGCAGGAAGTATTGCAGATTATCAAATGTCAGCAATGCTTATGGCAATCTATCTCAATGGGATGAATGATAAAGAGCTAGCTGTACTTACTGATTGCATGTCGCGTTCCGGAGATTGCATTGATTTATCTGGAATTGAAGGAGTCAAGGTGGACAAGCATAGTACTGGTGGTGTAGGCGACAAGACAACGCTTGTGATTGCGCCGATTGTGGCGGCTTGTGGAGGTAAAGTTGCGAAGATGTCAGGGCGTGGGCTTGGGCATACGGGTGGGACGGTTGATAAAATGGAAGCGATTCCACATATGCGGACAGCACTTAAAGAGCAAGAATTCTTTGATATTGTGAATAAGCATGGGCTTAGTGTAATCGGGCAGACGGGAAATCTTGCACCTGCTGATAAAAAATTGTATGCATTGCGGGATGTAACGGCAACGGTCAGTAGCATTCCTTTAATCGCGGCATCCATTATGAGTAAAAAGTTAGCTGCAGGAAGTGATTGTATTTTGCTCGACGTCAAAAAAGGCAGTGGCGCATTTATGAAGACGATTGATGATGCGATTGAGTTATCAGAAAAAATGGTGTCAATTGGAGAGACGGCCGGAAAACGCACAGTTGCTTTGATTACGGATATGGATATTCCGCTTGGAAATGCGATTGGAAATTCATTAGAAATTATTGAAGTTGTCGATACATTGAAAGGAAAAGGGCCAGAGGATTTGACGGAAGTCTGTTTGACTTTGGCTCAAAATATGCTGTATTTATCGGGAAAAGGAAGTCTGGAAGAATGCAAGAAAATGGCGGAAAAATCACTCCGAGACGGTTCGGCCTTTGATAAACTTGTTGCAATGGTAGATGCTCAAGGTGGAGATACAGGGGTAATTCTTAACACAGAGAAATTTGTTAAGGCGCCTTATCTACATGAAGTGATTGCTCAGCAAGAGGGATATATCGAAAAAATGGATACTGAAAAGTGTGGCATTGTTTCAGTGATTCTAGGTGCGGGCAGAGAAACGAAAGAAAGTGTGATTGATTTTTCAGCTGGAATCATCATGCGAAAAAAAGTTGGTAATTATGTCAAAGTTGGTGATGTATTGGCTGTGTTTTATACTTCGAAAAAGGGTGTATTTGTAGATGCAGAATCTTTATATAAGGAAGCTTTAACGATTGACACGCATAAGCCAGCGAAGGAACCTTTGATTTTTGCTCGCGTTGAGAAAGGTAAAGTAGAAAAATTTCATTCTTGAGGTGTTGATTTCATGAAAGAATTGATAGAGGCTGCAAGACAGGCTAGGGAAAATGCGTATGTACCTTATTCGAATTTTAAAGTTGGAGCGGCGGTATTAACGGAGGATGGCAAGATTTATAGTGGATGTAATATAGAGAATGCCTCTTATGGAATGGCAAATTGTGCGGAACGAACAGCAATTTTTAAAGCGGTTTCTGAAGGTGAAACTAAATTTAAAGCTTTAGCGGTAATTGGTGATACGAAAGGTCCTATTTCGCCTTGCGGTGCATGTAGGCAGGTAATTGCAGAATTTGGGATTCAAAAGATTATCATGGCAAATTTAAATGGAGATGAAAAAGTTGTCTACTTAGACGAATTGCTTCCCTTTTCTTTTGCTAAGGCTGATTTGCAAAAGGGTAATTATAAAAATACCGCGGGGATTTGAGGTGAAATATGAACGAATTAATAGAAGTGAAAAAACGCGATGGAAAATTAGCTGATGAATTGTTTCAAGTATGGCAGAAATCCGTGGAAGCAACGCATTTGTTTTTAACAGAAAAAGAAAAAGTCGAGATGCTGTTTCTTCATCCCGATTTTTTCAGACACGGAATTGGTACAGAGTTAGTGAACTATGCGATTCATAAATGCAAGGTAACGCATGTAGATGTCAATGAGCAGAATCGGCAAGCATATGAGTTTTATCTTAGTGTTGGATTTAAGGTGGAAAGCAGGTCTGAATTAGATGAACAGGGAAACCCTTTCTCTATTTTGCATTTAAAGCTGAAAGAACAAAGTTGTTAATTTAAAAATATAATAAAATAACGTTTTATAAATAATAATTCTTATTTACGAATGAGAAAGAAAAGTGTATAATTTAGGAAATGGATGCTTAGTCAGAATGGAGTGAAAAAATGAAGGGGACAATTGTAGCAACATGGGTGCGTACAGCAAGAAAGTTATGGGGAGAAAATCTAGTTAGTGAAGTTTTGCGACAAATTGGCTATGGATCAGATCATGTCTTTTTACCGACGGAGGATATAGAGGATCACATACCTCAAAAAATGATACATTTAATTTCACAAAAGATAAGCTTGCCAATAAGCGATGTATGGCATGCAATAGGGAAAGATAACATAAAAACTTTTTTTGAAGCATATCCGGCTTTTTTTCAACGAAATAATTTGTATGCCTTTTTAGAATCTATGTATGATGTACATATTGAAGTTATGCGGATTATTCCTGGGGCAAAGCCGCCTGATCTGAGAATGCATGTTGTTTCAGGAAATGAAGCGATTTTTAGCTACAAATCAAAGCGAGCGATGTTTGATTATTTCCGGGGGCTTTTAGAAGGTGCAGCACAGCATTATAATGAAAAGATTGGGATTACAGTGGTGAAAAAGGAACGTGAAGAGTTAGAGTTGAAACTTCGCTTTCCCTATGAGATTCATCGTATAAAAGCATATGAAATGAATTATATTTTAAAATTTTTACCAGGGCTAGCCTCGAAATGTGGATTATTGACGGCGGCAATTGCATTTATTGCACTATTGCCGTTACAGTTTTTGACGGATTCTATTCCTCTATGGGCAGCTTTGCCAGCGGGGGTAGCAGCATTTATAGGATGCTGGTTGGTTGCGCGTCCTCTACAGGATATTGAAAATGAGGTGGATCAACTTTTACAGCATCAGTATTCTTCTTTAATGCAGATAAAGACGGGCGATGCTTTTGAGCGGATAGGAAATAAAATCAATACATATAAGCAAACAATACGTCGTGAGTTTACTGGATTTAAAGGGACGGGGGATGAACTAGATAAATATGGTGATGCATTTAATGCTTTAGCGGAGAAGATGAGTGGGACTTCTGATGAAATCACAAAAGTGGTAAATGACGTAGCGGCTTCAGCAATGCATGAGGCTGAAAATACAACGGAAGCAGTTGGAATTTTAAATGGGAATATTGAAACCTTTAAAGATGTAGTTAAAGAACAAATTGAAAATAATAAGCAGTTAAAAGAGGCTGTTCTAGAAATTGATCATGGATTTTCAAATGTAAGAAGTTCCAGTAATAAACTTAATGAAAGCATGGACAATTTTGCATTGGTAAAAGAATCTGTAGAGGGATTGCGTACGCAAGCAAAAAAAATCACAATGATCACGAACACTGTTGCATCTATTGCGGGACAAACGAATCTTTTAGCGCTAAATGCGGCTATTGAAGCAGCGCGGGCGGGCGAACAAGGCAAGGGCTTCGCCGTTGTTGCCGAAGAGGTTAGAATGCTAGCAGAGCAGTCACAAGAACAGTCAAAAATTATTTCTGCGGATGTTCAGGTGATTACGCATACAATTGAAGACGTTGTGCGCCATGTCGATACAGAGTATGAAGTCCTAGCGCAGGAAAGTAGTCAGCTAATGGGCGTGGTTGAGGATAATATGCGGTGCTTAAAAAATGTTCGTGGAGTTTCGGATAACATTGTGGATATGATTGATAAGCTTGAGCAAGAGATGCAGGGAATTCATGCTGTTTATAGCAAAATTGAGTCAATTGCAGCTATTTCAGAAGAGAATTCTGCGGCTACAGAGGAAGTTAGCGCATCTGTACATGTTTATAATGAAAAATTGCATGACATGATGGAGAAAATCACGGAATTTAAAAAGATGACGCAGCATTTTATTAAAGGAATTGAGCAATATAAAGTATAGAGTTTTTATATAGATAAATAAAAAATGCACCTCACTTGTACCGACCCCAAAAAGTTAGACCAAAAATCTAACGATTTG
>UMED01007038.1_pt1 | contig 22073 bp, 22 predicted proteins | sample 1964661 | NCBI WGS metagenome assembly UMED01 (sample SAMEA4836011, study PRJEB28245) | human gut metagenome | biome: gut microbiome; material: fecal sample | place: Denmark | collected 2008
GTTATTTGACAGTTCATTTCTACGGAGCCATGCTCTACTTCGTAGGTTTTAGAAATCTTGTAACCTATTGTGTTTCAGTGGTTTCAAAATTTGTTTTTCTCAAACGTAACAAACCTGCACCAAAAATGTGTTAAATAAATCCAAGCATCCGAAATGTGGTGCACGTACCACTGAAACTTGGTGCAAAGATACAAAAAAATAATGAGATATATGCGATATGTTACAACTTTTTTAATCGAGCAAACCGACCTTCGGATTTGGTGGCAGGAAGTGGCACAAGGGGGTGCCTCTGACATCTTCGTTTCCGATAGTAACATCCCCAACGAAAACAAGCATCCCAAACGGTTTATTAGTATGAAAAACGCTGCAAAATCATACTCGCCAGTTAAGAACAGTCAAAAATCAAACTTTTCTATGGCGATTATTTTTCCGCTCCATCCTATAGGAGTAACTTAGTACTGCCGCATTTCTCTTTTGACCGACAAACAACCTCTTTTATCTGGTCAGTATATGTGGCAGTCATGGAGTGACAATAGTGTAAAATATAAATAGGTAAAACAAAAAAGTATTTTAAAAATGACACAACAAAATCCAGTCCAGAAGGACACCCAACTGCACAAACAGGTTGCAGAACTCCAGAAGCGCGTTGACGTTCTGGAAGACATCCTTGATTCATCCAAGGAAGTATTAACCGTTGAGGAAGCCGCCAAGTTCATGGGCATGGCTCGCAGTTCTCTTTATAAGATGACCTGTGAGCAGAGCATCCCCTTCTACCGACCGAACGGAAAGATGATCTACTTCGAGAAAGCAGACATTCTTTCGTGGATTCGGAGGAACAGGGTATATACCCAAGAAGAGATTGACGCAGAAGCCCGTCTTCACATGCAAACACTAAGCAAGAAGCACTGATATGAAGGAGCAGGAACTATCCGCACTCAAAGAGAGTGCCGTTTACTCAGCTGCTAACTGGGCAAAGACTGGCTTGGGTTATTTCACCATGCGCGACAAGGTGAATGCCTACATTGAAGCCACAGGAGCAAACAAGGCCATTGATGATGACCAAGAGGCTATCAGGTACGGACGTGAAGCCGCTGCACTCGCCATCAACATAGATGCCATCCATCTGCTTAACAAAGCGGAGGAACAGAAGTTGAACGAAGCTCTTATCAGCATCGCTGATGACTTGCCGCAGACTCGTAGTCGAGGTTTCCACAGATGAGTAAACCCAAGAATGAGACAAGAACTTGAAGGGTGTCCGCGCCCGTAACAATTAAAGACATTTAGCCATGTACACTGAAGATTTATCTTATGGTCTGTTCTTATCAGACCGACAGTTGGATTTCCTGTCTAACTATCCGCAGGGATTCGACCGCATGAAGTGTTTTGTCACATTTCTGCAAATGGCAGTAAAGGAACCGACCCACTATGAGAAGAAAGAGTATTCAGTTGACCTAACCCCTGGGCAGTTTGCCATTTCGGAGGTGGAACTTGCCAAACTATGGAAGTGCAACCGCAAGACTGCATCCAAGATGGTTGACCTTTTCCACGAGGTGGGGCTGGTATCATCTGTGCCGAACTGCCGTACCACTGTCTTTACAGTCCATTGTATTGCCAGTTGGTATGCCGCTGGTCAGGTAATCCGCAATTCGCATTACTCACGCTATTTGCAAGTGGAACCGCGCATCAAGGCTAACCACAAATGTCAGAATACTGCCAATGGAATCACAGACGATGGAACAGTTGCCAACGGTGCTTCTGCTAATGGTAGTGCTTCCGCTGGAATCTCTACTAATAGAACTGTTACAGAAGATTGCATGAAAGACAATTCCTTATCCCTTTCTTCAACAGAGATTGATTTGGCAAATATCACCCCTCAAACAGATGGGCAAACCATCGAACAAAGGGATGAGTACACCTCTAAGCATTCTGTCCCCGTTAGCCGTGACAATTCCAATGATGACAACGACAGGGAAAGAAAACAATTCAATAATGGTGTCGAGCCGTCCACCACGAATGAAGGTACCCTTTCCCCATCTATCACATTGCCAGATGCAACTAATCACCAAGACAGCCCAGAGAACGAAGCGAAGATTTCCTCTGAACCGTCAGGTGCGACCCCTCCAGATGCTACCGCCATCACCGATGACGAAACGACACCCGACGATGCCGGATAGCCCTCCAGGGCTTTGGGACAATCCCGAAGGGAGCCTGTATTTTCGTACTCTCTAAACAAGAAGTGTCAATGTCCGACAATCCGCTACGCTACTTGCCCGACTTCTTGACCTCTTGCAATACTCGCAGGCTCGCATTGGGTTGACCAAGCCCAATTATAAACCTACAAATAAAACATTTGCTAATGGAACAGAAGATAGAACGCAAAGGGCGCAATCCACGTATTACCGTGTGCTATACGCCCGATGAGAACGAAAAGATTGTAAGACTGGCTACAGCCTGTGGACTGAAAAAAAGCCAGTATGTTCATGACACCTCATTGGGTCAGGAACCAAAGGTGATGATGAGCGACAAGGAGGCTGATGCCCTGATGTCGCTGAAAGCTGCCCGTGGCGAGCTGGTTCTGATTAAAAATGCCCTTCACGGCACTACCCAGGAACAGCGAAAGAAATACTTCCGCAACGAGCAGTTCATGAAGCAGTGGATTAAGGGCGTAAATAGCCTGATACGTCGCCTTGTGGAGATAGAAGGTATGTTCAAAAGATAATTGTATGATAGCAAAAGGACAGTCTATATCACATGGCTCAGCCATGACAAACTATGCCACTAAGCATAATCGTGCCGACATTGTGTTGACACGTAATTTTGACGAGGGGCTTACTCCTCTCGCCATGTGGGGAGCGATGGAAACCATCCACCAAAAGTATGCGCCAAAATTCAGGCGCAAACCCGTCGAGAAGCCGACCCTTCGGATGGAGGTTTCCCCATCCCTTGAAGAGACTAAGGGATGGACACTCAATGACTGGTACGACTATGCCCTGCGGTTCCTCGATGAGTTCAAGAAAGAAGTCCAAACCAAAGATGGAAAGAAGAAGGGTGCTGGCAAGTTCAATCTGGACAGGGCACAGATATTTGCCTGTCTTCACTTTGATGCAAAGTCCGGCATCCCTCACCTTCACATCCTCATCAACCGTATTGACCTTGATGGCAATCTTATGAATGACTCTTTCGTTGGGGAAAGTGCAACTAAGGCTGCCCATGCCATCAATGTTGAACGTGGATGGGAGCTGCCAGAGGATATTCACGATGCTCACCTGAAGGAGATAACGGATGCCTGTTACTACATCCTTCATGGAATGGCAAGATATGATTGGGACACTTATAAGCACGGTCTTGAAAGTCGTGGTTACAAAGTCAAGGAACAACGTGACAAACAAGGTGTGCTGCATGGGTACACCATCCTTCGTGGCAACTCCCGTTTCAAGTCATCCATATTGGGTAAAGGTCGTGACCTCACCGCATCCAAACTTGAAGCCACATGGAAGAAACTTCACCCAGTCGCACAAAGTGTTGTGAAACCCAGTTCTACCGTGGGCACCTCCCAGACTTCAGAAAGGAAGCCCTTCACAGAACACACTTCAGAACGTCATAGCGTTGCCCAGACCAGGCCAGAAGCACCATCTGTCTTCAGAAAGATAATGTCTGTTGACGATGAGAAATATTCCATCACAATGCCGTTGGAGGCGTACAAGGCTATGAAGGATGCCATTGAAGTTCCAGACGAATCTGTGCCATTTGAGAACGTCTTGAACGTGGCTATGCTGCTGTTCATGAACTACGTCGATGCCGCCACCACCGTTTCAGAATCGTGTGGCGGAGGTGGTTCCACTCCGTCAAACTGGGGCAAGGACAAGGATGAGGATGAACGTGAATGGGCACGACGCTGCGCCCAACATGCCAACTGGCTATGCAAGCCAATGAGCAGGTCTGTAAGAAAAGCAAAAGGAATTCACCGTTAAAAACAAAACCATCATGAGTCGAAATAAGTATGATAACCTTGTTGAGGAAATCAACCGAAAAGAAGAGATCGCCGAGCAGAAAGATAATCTGGCTGAACAGTTAAGCCAGGTTACCGAGAATGTGAACGATGTTAAGGAAGTCGTTGACAAACTTGTGACAGCCATAGAAGATTTGAAGAAAATTGTGGTAGCCGTTACAGCTGCCAGCAAGAGTACTGACAATGCCGTAACAGCCATCACTAATGCTATTTTGGATAGCCGTGAAGTTGTCATCACGAATAAGCTGGATGATGAGTCTGTCAGGCAATTGCAGAACAAGTATGAAACGTATTCACAGCAAGAAGCAAAACTATACGAGAAACACCGCATTAACATTTCTCAGATGCTTGAACGGAATAAAGACAGGTGCTATGAGATTATCAACCAGGGGGATGGTGTCTATTTCGGGAGGAAAACCTTCATGCGGTTGTACATCGCCTTTTGTACCTTCTTTGGCATCGTTCTCTTGGAGGTAGTCTATGGCTTGTGGAAGTTGTTTGGTGGATAAAAATCAAGATAACCATTAAAGCAAATGAGGGAGTATAACACCCCCTCATTGTTTTTCCACTTTTAGAGGTTCAAACCTCGGTTTGTCAACCATTACTCCCTTTGATGTGATATTTAGTGTGATAAAATCAAACCATGTTTCAAGAAACCCGTGGAACTCTTTCATTGAAATCTCATCGGCAAAATCATCTTGGGTATATTCCCATTTCAGATCAATAACATCGGTGAAATGGAAATCAAGAAAGACTTCCACCTTCTTTCGGTCATACTCAATGCCAACGCAGCACGGAGGGTTAATTGTCACGTCAAGCTGCCTTTTATCGCTGTTCCAATGAATCTCAGTTACTTTTGAAAAATGGAATTGCCATTCATCGTTTTCTTCAAGGAAGACCTCGATATTCTCAATGCCTGTAACGAACTTTACGGCATCGTCGGTTATCATATTGGATGATTTACGCATTTCAAAAATCACATATTGATGTACTTCACAGGATTCTGACTTTTGCCATAGAATGCAGAAACATCTTTCCCTATATATGTTGTATGTTCGTCTTCAACGCCAAGGAACTCACACCTTCCAATGTGTTTAGGGTCTTCAGTGTATTTCCAATCAACAGGATTATAGACTTCTTCCACAATTCCGTTGACGATTGCCAGTACATGAGTAGCCCTTCTTGCGCGAATTATATCAACCTTCCAATACTTACGGGTCATCTCATACAGATTCTCCCTTTTCACTTTCCCTACTTTTACACACATAATGCGGTCTTCGGGATTGGGTATAAGTTCTTTCTGATTCATGTCATCTTAAAATTTCGTTCATTAACAAGCATGGAAATCGAGGCTATCTAAAAGCGATTCATATTTCTGATAGAATTCACTGTCTCTATCTGTATATCTTTCGACTTCAATATCTTCCTGAGAAAGCAAATCATTCATTATCGCTATGTCCGCTATGCTTGAATCCATTGCATCTACAGATTTTTGATAACCACTCACCATTAAGGCCTGGCATTCTCTTTTGAAATGCTTTGAGTCGATTTTGTTAGACATTGTTCTACAAGACCCAAAATGAATGACCTTGTCCTTAAAAAAGCCCTTTGCCCACTTCACTAAAGTAGTGAGTGGTACTGTTTGTCCTTCAATCCACAAGCTTTTCTTTTCACCGTGACAGGCGAAATATATAATATCATACTTGTTGAAGTCTTCCTCCTCATCATCACCTTTTGCATGAGTACGAAAGTATTCAAGATAATACTTCAGGTCAGATTTTGTTCTGAATCTTCTATATATCACATCACAATCGTATGCCTCTTTTAACCAATTAAGCATTGGCAAGGTGTTAAGACTAAAGCGGTTTTTGGGATTTTGCTCGCTATATTCCCATTCCGCTTCTAAGCATATTATATTATGGCTTGTATGCTGTTTCATAAGTCGTGATGTTATTTTAGAATATTCCAAGAACAGCAATGGAGTCCTCCTTCTTGTTTTAGAGCTTCAAGTGCGTATATAGGGATTATGTTCTCCTTTGGGTACTCTGGGAAACGAAGTTCAAACTGGCGGCGAACCGTCGTGTCTTCTATACAGTCTGCATTCTTTGATAGTGCTGGCATAAAGATATAGTCCTTTGTGCGGATATAGTTGATGTAAGCCCATTGGAATCGTTCACGACATTTGGCTCCACCCGAAGGCATCCAGAAATTGTGCATTTTGTTGAAATGATTCTTCAACATGGATTGGCATTGTTTCATGTATTTGGGGTCTGGATATTTTGTAAAAAGGAGGTCGCCATCAGACAAGTACCTTACAACTCCGTCAGAATGACCATATATACCCTCTTCATCATCCCAAGGAATAAGGAAAACTTCGCAACCGAACAGGCGAGTCAATTCTGCAAGAAGTTTGCTTGCAGAATAGTGAGGGTTAGCCTGAATTACTTTGTCAACCATGATAACAGCATTATCGCACTTGATTACGTTTCCGCCATCAACAATTATGTCTGTGTCTATCACCTCGGCTTTATCACCTAAGATTTCGCGAGCAATATCAGCAGCATTTTCTGTTAGTAAATCTCTATACTTTGGATTAAGAAGATAGTCTGGGAGATATTTGAATGCCACGAACTTGTCTGGAGCGACCTGTATCGGCATATAATCACGTGCCCACATATCTTTTGCACCTTGGAAAAACTCTATTGGATAGCCTTTTTCTTTCAAGGTTGATATTGAACGATACAAATCTGGACATACTTGTTCAAGTATGTGAGAAAAGTAAATAGTATTTGTAAGCTGGTCTGTAATCATAATTATTTTATAAATTTGGTGATTCCTGTGATTTATTTGTATCCTTTTCGACTAACTTTATTGTTGTATCTTTGCCTGTTTTCTTCCTTTGCCTTTTCTAAATAATCTGGGTCTGATATTGCTTTCCTGTTTTCTTCATCACGTAGCCTGGCCTCTTCAGAAGAGAGTTTTATTATCTTCCCGTCCGAAACTGCAATATTAGAAGGATAACATACTAATTGACGCTGGAGTTCTTCTGAGGTTATTTCTCCTTTTACAAAAGCTTCTCTAACAGATTTCCAAAGTTTCAAGTCTTCTGATTTACTCGCGTCAAGAAACAATTGATCTTTCTTAAGGTCATCAGAACTTAAAAATGTATCAGCATGAAATACTTCTGTTTTTCCATCTGCAAACCCCATGTATGCTCCATTCGTGGATATGATACTTAATTCCCTACGATTAATATTGGTTCCGTAAATCTTACTCATGTCGCCAAATACCCGAGGATTGATGCAACCATTTAGAAACATATGCTTGCAGACATCAACGAATTCTGTTTCAGCATCTAACCCCATCCGTTCTTTATATCTTCGGACAGCATGAGCACTATACATTATCACATGTGGCTTAGAATCGGTTATAAAAACAGGTGTTTGCTCTCTTAAATCTTTCATAACCATGAAGCAAGAGAGAGAAGTAACTTGAAAGTTAACCTTTGCTGGTTTTATTCCTATAGGGAGCATGTAAAGTGTTGCTTCCGGCAACTTCAACATGCCCCATATCGGAGGAATTTCAGCACCCTTTTTAAGTAACGAAAGGATAGTGCGTCTATGTTTGTTTAAAAGAAGACCAAGCAGACGTTTACTAAGTTCATCTCTATGTTCATCAAAGAAACGATGAAACTCTCTGTTAGAGCTTTCTGACGTTATCATTATGCTTATAAGTTTTTTGCATTACACATATCTGCTCTGTGACATTTGTCGCAATGAGCTTTGTTCCATATTGTATAGAAAAGCGTAGTAACCGATGAGACAATTTTGGGATTCTTCGTCAGAATACCAACTTCAAAGTTGCCAGGGGTAAAAACTCCTTGTCCTATACCTGCAGGGGTAATGTTAGCCGAGCCGACATAAGCCATTTGGTCATCGACAATCACGACTTTTGCATGATTCCTCTCGCAAAACATATACTCGAACAGTTCTGGATTCATCTGCTGATAAAACTCTTTCCATTCGTCTCTGAACGATGATGAAGGCATTGAACAGATAACTTGAACGGAAACGCCCTGAATAGCCTTCGCCATCAGGTATTTTATAAACGGAGTACCATCATTGTAGTTTTCACCTTGACTCCCTGTTGGTTTCAGACGGAAACGCTTGAAGTTAGCGGTCATAATCTTGACAGAAGATTTAGCTTCACAAATCCTTTCTATGACCTCTTGATAGTGATTCTCATTTATAATGAGTCGTGTATCATTGGACGGAAGAGAACTTTTTGAATAGTCTATGACGCTTTCCTTTGACACCTTCCATCGGTTATACTCATCGCGATGTGCCTTGATAATCCCTTGCTCTATAAGACTTTCAAATTCGGCCTTGCTACATTTCAGATACTTTCTGGCAATGTGTCCGCTTAAATATTTAACTTTATCAACATTTTGGGATTCCTTGGATGGATTTGCCTTCAATGCAGAAGGTTCGGCTTCTTGCTCTATATTGTCTATAACTATGCCAAAATACTTCTCCACAGCATCAACGTTAAAGCGGTAATGCCCTCTACGATTTCTGTGAGAAGGCAATACATTTGTCTTTGCAAGATTCCTAATGTCGTCCTGCTGTAATCCTGTTAGCATAGCAACCTCTGCTGTGTTGATGTATTTCTTTATTGGCATAATAAACAGAAAACGATTAAATCATTCTAAGCTGTTGATGACATTCAACATTGTATCATAGTCCGTTATCTCATGGTAACGTACTTTGCTGGTCGATACATTGTTGAAGAGTTTCTTGGCACATTCTATCTTTGCCATTTCTGCGCCCTTCAAGTTCATAGACAGCATACTGCCTTTGGTCTCTGCTACAAAGAAGATGTGCTTTACACCCATGTTGTCGTTGAAAGCAATAGCCCAGTCAGGGGCATACTTGCCCACTGGCGTAGGTATCTGGAACGTACGTGGCAGACGTGCATAGACACAGACCTCATCTGCCTTGTCAAGGTCTTCGGCAAACTTTCGCTCTCCCTTGCTGTCCGTAAACACATAGTCCAGGATATGCTTCTTTGCCTCATAAGCCTTTTCAAGTGGCTGGCGGTTCTTCTCCTTGGTGAAGATGCTGGCATCATACTGCTGCTCCGTGCGGTTATAGGCAATATGCTCTACAATCATCGTCGCCTTCTGGTCTTTAATCAGACGTACCACGTTGCGGATAAACTCTTCTGGGTTGTTCTTGAACTTATATAGTTGACCCAAGCTGATTCCTTTCAAAATCCGTACAACAGTACGTCTTGTGAGCGTTGCTCCTTTAGCTATCTCGCCAACAAGGTCGTAAGGCACATCACTTGTTGATACCTCCTTCATAGCTTGTGTGCGTGTATGCTGGTCGCCTGTAAAATCAAGGTCATCCGTTCCCTGTTCACCTGTCGTCACCACATATTTTAGTTCAGTGACACGCAGATTCTTGTTGATGGATGCTACGGCTTTTTGTATCAGTTCCTCACTGTCATAATGCACCGTATAGACATAGCGGTGATTGATTTCCTCCCACAACCGTTTGAACTCTTCCTTGCTGGCATTGTCATTCAGATGATCATTCACGGCTTCTGCCGACTCGTTGGCATCTTCTATCATATCTGCAAGAGCTGTCGGGTCAAAGATACCCTGTACCAACTTATGTACCTGTTCACTGATAGGAGCCAATTTCTTGCCCATCGGAGCAAGGCTGTCTGTGCGCAGGTCTTCGTGATATGACTGCTGGATATTTCCCTTGTCATCCACATAGTCATTCTCATAGAGATAGTTGACAATGGCTGTTGCCTCCATCGTGGAAATGGTATGCACTTCTTCTCCCACCATGAACTTGCGTCCCTCGAAATAAGCGACTGTTGCCTGTGTCGGACGTTCACGCAAGGCTTCACGGGTTTCTTTCTGGAGAGCATCTACAAACGCGCTGTAGCTTTCGTTGGCAATGACCGTAAGAGCATTGATGTCATGCACGGCTTCACCCAGACGCTCTGTATCCATGCGAACGCCTTGCTGGTCAACGCAGATACGCAGTCCACGACCTACCTCCTGACGCTTGGCTGTTGCACTGCTGGCATGGCGCAGGGTGCATATCTGGAATACATTCGGGTTGTCCCATCCTTCACGCAGTGCAGAGTGCGAGAAGATGAATCGTGTCGGTTCGTCGAAACTCAACAAACGCTCCTTGTTTTTAAGAATCAAATCGTAAGCTGATATATCTGAAGAGAAGTCTTCACCTCGCTTCACTACACTATCGATGGCATGTCCCTTCTTGTCGATGGAGAAATATCCGTTGTGTACCTGGTCTGCTTCGAAGCGTTTCAGGTAACGCTGGTAGTCATCTTCAAAGAGTGAAAGGTTCTCATTGAGGAAACGGGTGTATTCCTCTTCAAACACTTTCCAAAGGAAGCCCTTTACGACTTCGCCCTGTTCATCATAGCCCTTATAATTGGCTACTTCGTCGATAAAGAAGAGCGAAAGTGTCTTGATACCCTGCTTGAATAGAGTAGCTTCTTTCTCGAAGTGTGAACGGATGGTTTCTCTAATCTGAATACGCTGTATCTGCTGTTCCGATACATCACCCATCACTTCACCTTTGCGCAACACGTCACCATTCATGAAATAGACAGTGTTCGTCAGCGGATTGATGTCGGTAATAACAAAATCCTTATAAGCTGGAAGCCCAGATGTGTCATATAGTGAATCATTCTGTCCGAACTTGCATATCTGCCTACGGGTGCTGCTTGCACCTTTCACCTCTATCTCCAGTCGTACCTCTGGTGCTTTGTTCTTTGATAGAACAATGCTGTCAAAGTAGATATAACTCTGGTTGCCTAATAGGTTTTGCAGGGTGATGCCCTTCACCTGGATCTTCTTCACCAACCTCTGGCGGTAAGCATCGAAGGCATCCAGTGCATATACGCAGTTATGCGATGTCTTGTGTGTGGCTGAGTAGTTCAGCACAAACAGCGGCTTGAAGTTCTTCAGCGCACGTTGGGTGGCTGCGCCCTCCATCTTCTGCGGCTCGTCCATGATGATAATGGGACGGTTGGCGGCAATCACATCAATAGGACGGCGGCTCTGGAAATCGTCACGCTTGGAATAAATGATACGGCTTTCCTTGTTGGCAGCTCCTTCTTTGAAGGAAGTGTTAAATGCCTGCACGTTGATAATCATCACATTGATAGAGGCATCACTGCTGAACGAGTCAATCTGCGTCAGGTTGCCGCTGTTGTAGATGAAGTAGCGGGCTTTCTTGCCATATTGCTCCATGAAATGGTCTTCCAGCATCGTGAAACTCTTATACACACCTTCACGGATGGCGATACTCGGCACCACAACGATGAATTTGCTCCAGCCATAGCGTTTGTTCAACTCAAACATCGTCTTGATATAGACGTAGGTCTTACCCGTACCTGTTTCCATCTCGATGTCGAGCGAGCAAGCCCCCAGTCCGTCTGGCAGACTGAGTTTCGTTGACTTTGGTATATTGCCGATGGCTTGTTGCTGCTGGATATTCGCAAGGAGTTGATGGCCTTGCAACTCCACATCGTTGTTGCGCCATCCCACATATTCCTCTTCAAACGTAATCTGTCCCTTACGTTTACCAAGGTCACGACGGTACTGTGCATTGGATTTCGATGGTTGTCCGGCAAATACGTTCACCGTCTGCTCCACAGCATCCGTCTGGTATTGTTGTATCTTGAACTTAAATTTCATTTGCAGGACAATTAGAGAATTCTACGAACCGTTTCTTTGCTATACTCTTCCCATATCTGTTCAAAATTGTCGGCAACTTGGTCGTTTGCGAGGCTGCTGTCACGCATCACAAAATAGTAAGGGTGTTGACGGGCTATCTCTGTGATGGTCGTTTCATTGACTTCTTCATCGAAGCAAGCCATCAGATAACCATCGCTGACACTCCAGACTGCCTTTCCAGCAATGCTACGCTTTTCTATCTTGGCTGACAGTTCAATACCCAGTTCTATCATCGTCTGGAAAAGAAGGTCTTCGCCATCATTTCCAAGTCGGTCAGGCTTGATGTTGTCGTCAAACAGTTTTTGTTCGTTGAACTCAGCTGGAGTGTAATAAACGTCCTGCATGTTCGATGAGTCAAGTTTCAGCACACGGAAACCTGTATCAAGGTCTTGTGTAGTTAGAGGGCTTTCCTCTTTTATTTTCTTCCCTGCACGACGGATGCGTTCCTTGCCGATTTCGCAGATATTCTTGTAGCCAGCCTTATTTGCTTCACTCTTCTCGTCTGTTGCTTCAGGCAGTTGCACCATGATGAACTTTCGCTTGCCATCGTCTTCTGCATTGAGTTGCATCACGGCATGAGCGGTAGTTGCAGAGCCTGAGAAAAAATCAAGAACTATATCCTCATTCTTTGTTGACACCATTAGCATTTGCTTAATGTAAGAAACAGGCTTAGGAAAATCAAAATACTTGTTATCATCAAACAAATGCTTTACTTCCCTTGTTGCGGTTTGATTATGTCCTACTTCTTCACTTAACCAAATTGTAGAAGCTGTTCTTCCATCCTGAACGTCAGAGAGAAACCTTTTTTTGCGTGGAAAAGAATTTCCATCCTCACCAAACCAAATCTGATTATCCTCAACCAACTTCTTGAGGTTTGATTCTGAATATACCCAATGCTTTCCCTGTGGTACATCAAAAGTCTTCCCAGATTTTGGACTTATAATTATGAAATGTCCGTTGGAACGTTCACCACTCGCTACAAGGTCACCAGATTGCCAAGGACCTCTTGGATCATTGTCTGGATTCTTATAGCGTTCATTCATTTCTGCCGTTCTTGGCAACAACTCTACTTTATATTTTTCTTTATTTCTTGCATATATCAATGCGTATTCATGGTTTTCCGAAAAGAATCTTGCGTCATTTTTGATACTATGTATTTTTTGCCATACAATCTGTGTCACAAAATTACTTTCACCGAATATCTCATCACAAAGAATTCTCATATTTCTCTGCTCGCAATCATCGATACTAATAAATATCACCCCATCCTCGCTCAACAAATCCTTAGCCACCTTCAGACGTGGGTATATCATGTTGAGCCAGTCGGTATGAAAACGCCCGTTACTTTCAGAGTTGGTAACAAGGCGATTACCCTCTTCATCCTCCTGACCGCTATTGTGCATATACTCACCAGTCGACTGTGAGAAGTCATCATTATACACGAAATCGTTGCCAGTGTTATATGGCGGGTCGATATAAATCATCTTCACCTTGCCCAGATAGTTCTCGCGAAGGAGTTTCAGCACTTGAAGATTGTCACCCTCAATGTAGAGGTTCTGTGTGTTGTCGAAGTCCACACTCTCCTCACGGCAAGGGCGCAAGGTGTCAGTGGTAGGAGCATTCGCCAGACGGATAGCATTACGCTTGTCAGGCCATGTAAACTGATAGCGTTCCTCTGCACCCTCCACAATGTCTTTCGACAGTTCCTGCCTGAGTTGGTCAAAGTCAATCGCCACTTCCGGCTTTCCCTCATCGTTCAGCCGTTCCGTGAGGCAATTAGGAAACAGCTCCCCAATCTTCTTTATATTTTCGTCCACGATATTCGTGGTCTGCATGTTTAATTTGTCCATATTATTTGTTTTCTATTTTATCTGCTATATTATTCAAACTGTCTTTGATTTCATTAAGAGTATATGAATCCATGTCAGAGACAACACCAGCTATTGACTCAATAGGACTTGGAATTTGGAATGTTCCTAAGATATTGAAATCTCTGATAGTGAATTTTTCTTTGATGGGATATTTGTTGTTGTATTTACCATTGATAGTTATAGCTTTGCTATCGTATTCTTTGAGCCAATTGTTTATCTCATCTTTAGTCCGTTTTTCTTTCCAAGGAAGTTTAATGTTATATTCCATGATTGATGGGCTTATATAGAAATATCTTTTAGCTCCTCCTTTTAAGACAAAACTACTATCTTTTAAATCGACAAAAACCTTTTTGACGAAATCATATAGGTTGTTCTCTATTGGTAAACCACTAACATATACCTTAATATCGTATGCGGTTTCTTTACCTACATTTTCAACACATAGATAATACCCATGCATGTGCTTGATTATGGAAAAATCTATTCGTGCTCTATTATCTTCTATTCTTTGTTTACGCTCTTTATGCAACAAGTAGAAGCTAACCCCCAGGGACATGAAAGCAATAGCAGCCATGACAATATTAGATATTGCGCTAACTGCCTCCCAATTTACACAACATATTAGCATGCTCATTTTAGTTCCTCCTTTAACTTTATTATCTGTTGATGCAGTTCGTACTTCTTACGTGTCTGCTTCTCTGTACGACACTGTTTTTCCAATGATTCTAACTGTCGAAGCAACTTCTCTCGTTGCTCACGGTGGATAATCTGCTCCTCAATACTTTGTTCTGCCTGGGCATCCAAGCCACCGATGGTTGCAACGATGTTATTCCAGACATCATCAAGCGACAAGCCTTGCAGGGGGATAGCGGCTTCGTTTGTCGTCATCCATGACGATTGCTGTAGCCGGGTATGGAAGATGCAGAACTGTGTCTGCTCTTCATATTGCATGTCAAAAACCATCTTCTGCGGTATCAGCTTTTGAAGCATGAGGATATTTTTCGTGTCATAGTCCTTTCGCTTCAATGTCACCTGCAGCACATAAAAGCCTTCTATTTCTTTCCCTTTTGTTAAGGCTGGAACTGTTGCCGATGATACCCTTGCTACCAATGCCATACGACTGATGTCCGCATCGAAACGTTCACGCTCAGCCGCTTTGAGATTGAACTTCTCAAAGACAGCCTTCTTGTAGAGGGGCTTGTTTATGGAACATTGTGGCGGAAGGTTGTACATCGTAAATGAAAACTTTTTCCGTTTTAACGAGACAATATTACATCTTCACGACGGAAAATGACTTCATGACCTAATGCTATTACATGTACAAAACCTGGCTCAACACTAAGAACAGGTAGTATTGCACCCAATAGACCGTCAGTTTCTCTTTCACGGATTATTTTGACCTTATCACGCGGATTAATTGGTAAATTTACGTTCTTTTTGTCTTCAGAAGTTAATGTTAATTCTTTCATAATGAGTTTATCTTATTACAAGGAAACAAATCAGTTCAAAATCATCAAGCCCTGTGATGCGCTCCTCAAAGAGTTCGCCCACATAGCCATCAAGGAAGCTGTCAATGTCAGACTCTTCCTTCTTCGTTACAATAGACTCTATCGCCCTTCCAAGCAGTTCGGAGTATTTACCCATGCGCAGGCCGTCACGGGTCTCTTTGTTGAAGGCGCTACATAGCTTGACATCCGGCTTGGTCATGGGCTTGCAGAGCAGACGCATCTTGTCGAGCAAGTCTTTCGGGTGCAGATGGTCAACAAACACTTCGCCATCGTCCTTGATGTAGACCATATAGAACGGATGCAGCTGGTTCTTGTGGTCGATGTTCACGCCCGCCGTGCGGTTTTTCAAAACAAAGACTGTTCCGGCTGGTGCATGGTCTGTGGCATGTACAACGGCATGGAGGCCGAAGGGGGTATGCTCCACATCATGGTTGCTGTTGATGTACTCCAGCAAGTCCAGTCGGAACTCATTCAGTCCCAAGTCCATGATGCTGACACCTGTATTCATTTCCTCCAAATCAACAACATCTTCTTTCAGTCTCTCCAACTGCTGTTTGCGGTACTCCAAATCGTCTTTCTCTTCTGGCGAAAGAAGGTTGTCGTCGCCCGTTGCCGTCATCACCGTCACCTTCATTCGGCTCTCTACACGTCCCTTCAGGTTGATGTATTCATCCAGCGTCATGTCAGGCCAGTAGTTGACCAACTGAATCTGTGCATTCTTCGATCCGATACGGTCGATCCGTCCGAAACGCTGAATAATACGCACAGGATTCCAGTGAATGTCGTAGTTCAGCAGATAGTCACAATCCTGCAAGTTCTGTCCTTCGCTGATACAGTCGGTAGCTATCAGCACATCTATCTCGTCTTTCAGATGTGGATAGACGGCTTCACGTTCCTTCGATATGGGCGAGAAGAGAGTCAGCACTTTGTTGAAGTCAAGCTTCTCCTTCAGTTTGAGCGTGCTTCGTGCTTCCACATCGCCTGTCACCAGAGCCACGTTTAACCCATACTCTTTCTTGATTGGGTCTGCCAGACAGTTATACAGATATTCAGCGGTATCAGAGAATGCCGTAAAGACAAGTACTTTCTTGTTATTCCCGTTGATGGGATGGGCAAACTTATCCTTCAAGTCAGTTATAAGTTGTTGCAGCTTACTATCATGCTCAGGCGTGATGCTCTGGAGCATGAGAAGGAGCAGACGGATGATGTCAAGGTCATCTTTGATTTCCTTCTGCCAGGATATATAGTCCATATCCTCCAAGAGGATGCGGTTCTTCTTCTTACCGATAGTGAAATCCTGCTCATCTTCATCACCATCAACGCTTTCATAGTCATCAACCGACACACGTCTCTCGCCATTCTGGAAACTGGCGATGGCATCAAGCGTCTCCTGCATGTAGTCACGAATGCGAGTCAAGGTCAAGCGGAAAGAGTTGACCGATGACTCCAGACGCTTCAACAGCTGCATATTCATCAATCGCTGAATACCCTGTTCACGCTCTTCGATGCTCAGACGGTGGCCTGTGGTGCTTTCCTCTTCCTTGTACTTCCAGAGCTGGCTCGGAAGAATAAAGGCGGATGGCGCATAGATAGCCAGATGCAACATTTGCAGTTGCTCAAATATCTCATTATAGTTGATGGCCGTATCAAGGTCGGTCAGATGTGGATTCCTGGATATGGGCTTCATCCGTTCAGGGAACGTGCCAATATCTGCGGTGTCATAATACTGCTGAATGTGTTTTCGGCTTCGGGCGATGGTGACAGCATCAAGCAGACGGAAGAAATCGAAGTCGAGCATCCTCAGAAGTCTTTCTGTGGTACGCTCTTCTGGTGGAAGGTCTGCCCAGATGTTATAAGAGCCTTGTGCCTGACGGAAGATGTCATCAATACCTCGGTTGGTAGGCAGTAACTTGTCAAAGGCTTCCGATTCCCCCTCGTATGCCAGTTGGAGCTGGTTCTTTAGGTCATTGAAACGATTGTTGACAGGTGTGGCTGAGAGCATCAGCACTTTAGTCTTCACTCCAGAGCGGATGACCTTGTTCATCAGACGGAGATAGCGATTTTCACGGGGATTCTCGCCGTTCTCATCCGTACTGACCTTACCGCCATTACGGAAGTTGTGACTCTCGTCGATAACCACAAGGTCGTAGTTGCCCCAATTTACTCGCTCTAAATCGAGGTCGTTACTGCGGCCATGTTCACGCGAGAGGTCGGTGTGGTAGAGTATATCGTAATTCAGTCGGTCTTTTGCCAACGGATTGTTGACGTAGTTCTGCCGATAGGTATTCCAATTCTCAAAGAGTTTTTTAGGACAGAGCACTAAGACTGTTCGGTTACGGCTCTCAAAATACTTGATGACCGACAGGGCGGTGAAGGTCTTTCCTAAACCTACGCTATCTGCAAGAATACAGCCATTATACTTCTCCAATTTGTTGATAACTGCCAGGGCTGCGTCACGCTGAAAGTTGTAGAGCTTTTCCCAGATGGCAGAATTCTTGAACCCTGTAGCCTCTTTTGGCAGTTCATCTTCGCTGATGTCTTCCAAAAACTCATTGAATATGTTGTAGAGTGCCACGAAGTAAAGAAACTCTGGGGCATTCTCCTTATAAGCATTGCTGATGCTGTCTATGACCTCTTCAGTAACCACCTGTAGGCGGCCACTGTCATTCCATATCTGATTGAAAAGGTCTATATATGCTTTTGAGAAAGGAGCTTCGGCCTTCTGAATCATCGTATAGGCAGCGTTGCCTTTCTCACAACCGAGGTCAACCGTCGTAAAGCCATTGATGGGTGAATAGCTGATGTCATCAAGGTTGATGAAACCCATCATCTGCTCGTTGGTCTTGTTTGACTTGAAACAAGCCTTTTCCCTTATCCATTCAGCGCATTCACGTGCAATAGCCTTTTGGGTCAGTTCGTTGCGAAGCTTCACTTCAAACTCAGAGCCATAAAGTGTACGCTCACGGTCTAACCGTGGAATGTAGAACTCACGCTGTTGCTTTGGAGTCTTCTCTGTTGTAAACGTCGGCGAGGTGAAAATGAAACGGAGTTCCTTAATGTCCTTCAGAGCCTCCTTCAACTCCTGAAAGGCATAGATGGAGAAGCAGGATGCCGCTATGGATAGTCGGCTTCCGGCTTTCATTTGCGCTACGATGTCATCCCGTAGTGTCTTGTTGATGTTGTTAATTAACTCCATCTATCTAAAGCAGAACCCCCAAGCAGTGTCTCGACAGGCGACCAAACCTTTGCATACACTGCGAGGGGGATTCCATATATCGTTTGCCTATTGGCTGTCTGGGTCATTTGTCGAAATGCGAACATGATTGTTTGTCATGCGCACATTGCATGGGCGCAAAGATACAAAAAATAATCCGAAAAACGGGCTTTCCCTTTATTAAATAAGGTGAAGAAGGCGTTTTTTATGTCATTTTGGTATCTAAACGCCACTTTTAGCTTACTTTTCCCTACCTTTTTGAATCCAAATCGTGTCAAAGATTATATGTCTGGCGACACATAAACCTTGGTACGATTGGGAAATGTTATCAGCAAAACTTCTTCTTAACTCGCTGTATGGTGCTGATGCCCTTTCCCGTCAGTTTTGCTACATCCCTAATGGCGTATCCCTTCTTCAAAAGAGAAATGGCTTCCTTATATTCTTCTCTCTTTTGGTCGTCAGATTTTACAGAGCCTGGCTTGCGTCCCAGCTTGCCACCCTTAGCTATGTACTGCTTTCGCCCTGACTGCAAACGGAAGGTGATGTTGTCACGTTCCAGTTGCGCACAGGTCGAGAGCGTTGCCAACATGACTGGAGCAAACAAAGATGGCTTACCGTCATCACCAATCAAGTTGAATTGTTCCTTTTGGATATAGAGGTTGATGCCACAGTCAAGCAGTTCCTTGACAGAGGCAAGCACCTCAAACGCATTACGACCCATCCTTGACAGCTCACTGACAAGAAGGGTGGAAATGCGGTGCTCCTTGCAATAGGCGATGGCTTCGCATAACACAGGACGCTCTTCATTCTTCTTCGCGCCAGAGATATGCTCCTCAAATACTTTTCGGACATCCATCTGCCTATACATACCATAGTCCGATAAGTCCTTGACCTGTCGTTCTGTGCTTTGTCGTTCCCCAGTACTGGAAACACGAGCGTATATTACTGCTGTCTTGTAACCCATTTTAATCAAAGATATTGTTGAACACCAAAAACGCCTGTATTCAGATAAGTCTACAGATTTATTTGAACACAAACATTTTTTGAACACACAGGCTATCCAAAGATACCTGCCATCAGGTTTACGGCATCTACTTTCTTTTCCATCACCACGTCGGCATAAATCTCCGTTGTGTGGATATTTGTATGCCCTAACATCTTACTTGTCGTGTAGATGTCGCCTCCAGCAGTCAATGTCATTGTGGCGAAGGTGTGGCGGCTGCAATGGAAAGAGATTGTCTTGTCAATGTTGGCACGTTTTGCCATGTGCTTCAATGCCCTGTTTGCGCAACCGAGGGTTGGAGCATCGGCAAACACCTTGTCGTCCTGCAATGCTTCGTTCTTCTCCGGCAACCATTTTCTTGCCTGAATACCCAAAGGCACGATGACTGGGCGTTTCGTCTTTTGCATGGAAGGAACGTAAATGACTTCTCCTGCATCAGTCTTTTGAATGTCCCTCCAGCGTAATGCGGTCATGTCGCTGTGGCGTAATCCTGTAAAGCAGCAAAACAGGAAAGTTTGTTTTGTGATGGGACTGCCAGTTGGAACATCTGCCAGGGCCTTCAGCTCTTCAATAGTCAGATACTCCCTGAAGCTGGGTGTTTTCTTGAACTTTTCCTTTCCCTCCAGTTCATAGAAAGGATTCTTCTTCAACAACCCTTCTCTTACTGCATGGTTCAGCATTGTATTGAGGTTGGTCTGGGTCAACAACAAAGTCTTCTCAGACAACGCCATTGGCTCATCAGGCGACTTGGTGTTCTTATAGACATCCTTCAGGTAGGTAAGCAGATTCTTGTAGAATGACTTATCTACCTTGGCAAGAAGCATCCTCGGACGATGTATGTGCCGGAGATAGCTTTTGATGATGTTCACCGTTGAATGGACGTTCTTACAGTAGGAAGAGGACAGCTTCTTCACGTCCCTTATATACACCTCGTATTCGTCCATCCATTCAGAGAAGATACGTGAGGGTGGTGTGACATCATCAGTTGTCTCTGGCTCCTTCTCTATACCAAGAATACGCTCCGCTTTAATCTTCAAGGCATGGCTCAGAGTGTTTTCGTTTACTCTTCGGTCATTGTCATCCTTCTCTGGAATGAGGAAGAGGTTAAGTGACTCGTATGTTCGCTTTCCACCCTTCACGTAGAATTCCAGGTACAAAGACTTGTTGCCACTTGGCAGCTTTCGGTTACGCAGTTCAATCTTCATTTCCTTCTTGGTTTACGGGTTCTTCAACGTCAGAGGCGAAAAGGTTGTCAACGAGGTTGACAGTTTCCACCTTCTTCTTGTCTATGATTTTACTATATATCTGGGTTGTGGTCACGTTGGCATGACCAAGCAGCTTACTTGTTGTATAGAGGTCTGCTCCAAGGGTGAGCATCATTGTGGCGAAAGTGTGGCGGCTGCAATGGAACGAGATAGTCTTGTCGATATGGCCGTTCTTCACCCACTTCTTTATGTGGTAGTTGATGGTGGCAACACTTGTAGGCAGTTTGAAGATGGGTTCGTCGGGATTCTCCTTCTCTTCAAGAACTTTGAGAGCTTCACCTGACAACGGAACATTCAAGGGCTTCTGGGTCTTCTGCATAAAGACATGAACGTAGAGCGTTTTTCCGTCTGGCATCTTGTGTATCTTGTTCCAAGTCAGTGTACGTACGTCGCTAAGACGTAAGCCAGCGAAGCAGGAGAAGATAAACGCTTTCTTCACCTGTTCATTGGAACATGGCACGTCCATCAAGTTGCGTAGTTCCTCGATGGTCAGAAACTCACGTTCCTCTGGTGACGGCTGGAATTTTTCTCTCTTGTCGAGCATCTTCATGGGGTTCTGCTGTAATATGCCTTCACGGACAGCCTTATTCAAGGCTCCGTTTAGCACCGCCTGATGGTGGTGGGCGCATCCCTTGCTGATTGTGCGGTCTTTCTGTTTCTTGGCTACGCTGTTTTTTGCCGTTTCAAGAAAACGGAGGAAACCACGGCAGAAGTCCTGATCTATCTCGTTCATGCCGATATAGGACAGACCTTCTTGCTCCAGATACGCTTCTACCTTCTTCCGCATGTCTTGGCGACCTTTCAGGGTTGAAGGTTTGAAGCCCATACTGTCTTGCTCGTACTGTATAAGCCACTCTACGAGCGACATATTTGACCGCTTTATCTTTTCCCACTGCTTGATGCCACGGTCTTGCAGGGCGATAATGCGGTCAGACTTTATCTTCTCGGCAATACTCCTGGTTCTTGCATTGGCAGCTTTGGCATTGGGCAGACTCTCAGGAATGAGATACAGCCCAAGTGATTCATACTTGCGAGTACCCTTCACATAGATGTCAAGGTACAGGCTGATGTTGCCATCCGCTAATTTGCGTTCCCGAATGCGGATGGGCTCTTTTACCTTCAATGATTTTTTTGGTCTTGCCATTCTACTTTCTTGGTTTTGTTTAGACGGTTACAAAATGCTCTCGTTTTCGGGTGCAAAGATACGAATAAAATTTGAATCGCGTAACAAAACTGCAACAAAAAGTGTCGTAAAATAGCGGAACTTAGCAAAGTTTAATAATTATCGAATAATTCGCTAAAGTGTTTTAATTCAGTGGTTTTTGGTTACTTTTGTTATATATCTTTCGTTTTGTTTTCCGTTATCATTCCCTATACTTCGTCGGTTTCTACGTCCTGTTGCTGTTTGATATTGTGC
>UMED01004848.1_pt1 | contig 22024 bp, 19 predicted proteins | sample 1964661 | NCBI WGS metagenome assembly UMED01 (sample SAMEA4836011, study PRJEB28245) | human gut metagenome | biome: gut microbiome; material: fecal sample | place: Denmark | collected 2008
GTTGCAGTGCAGAGATAAAAAGCTTTTCTCGTGGAGATATAGGGGAATTAAAAAAACATGTGATTGAGCTTTGGAATAGGAGGGCTGGCATGGATAGACAAAAAGAATACGAAGAAACAATAGCACTATTAAATGCGAAAGAAGCAACTCCTGTAAAGCCACGGGAAAATTACAATTGGGATGATATCAAAGATGATATTAATCACATAGATGAGCATTGGTTATGTCCTCTGTGCAATAGATTCTTAGATGAATCGGAAAATTACTGCCCTGAATGCGGCGGAAAGCTCGATTGGGGGCAGAGCGATGATAAGTGATATTGAACTAGACAATTTAAGACGACTAACAATAGTAGAAAAAGATACCATAAATCAAGAAATATATTTTGCATTAACAGAGCTAAAAGAACGTAGGGAAAAAGAAGCATATGAGATTAATTTCGATAAAGAGTTATCAATCATAGTAAATTATTATAAAGATAGACAAATAATAAAGTTAGTTGAAGAAATGGCGGAACTTACGCAGGCAATCATGAAAAATATCTATAGCAATGAAAAAGAAGATTGCGAAAGCATATTACAAGAGATTGCAGATGTAGAAATTTTATTAAGGCAATTATTTTTAAGACGAAAGAAAGACGATCAAGCACGTATAAATGGAATTAAAAATTTTAAAATAAAGCGAACATTAAAACAAATATATGAAGAATCAAATAAAGAAAGGAATAAAATAGATGGACAAATATAAATACAACATTGAAGTATATAAGCCAAAACGAATCAAAAACAGATTGAACTATGTAGTGTTGGGAATATTGGGCGGGGCTGTAATTGCATTATTAATTTGGGGGTAATAATAGCATGGATGAGAGCAGGGAAAAAGAATTAGAAAAGGTTGCTGATATGGCAGCGCGAAAAGCAGTTAAAAATCACATTCTTTCTAAAAAACAGAAATGCAAACGATGGTTTCATAATACTGAAAAATTAATGGGAAAGTATAATATGCTCAAAGAACATACGGAAAGTTCAATATCTGGGATTCTAGAAACTGATTTAAGAGATTGTTTATGTGATTTTATCAGTGAGGATGACGAAGAAGAATTAAGAATAGAAAGTATACAACGTTCGGAATTAAGAACGTACATAATAGTTGAACATATAGATAAAATGCTTAATGTGTTGAAAAATATTTATATGAAAAAGAAAAAAATGAGGAAATATCGTGCTTTAACAATGAGGTTTTTAGAACAGCAAGAGTGTAGCTATATAGCAAAATATGAAAAAGTTGACGAAAGAACAATTTATAGAGATGTAAATGATGCACTCAACGATTTAAGCATATTATTATTTGGGCTTGATGGAATGCTTGACTAAAATGTCAAAAACGTGTCAGTGACATATGCATTTTAATGATTTATAATGATAGTGTGAAAATTTTATAGATACGTGCAACCACTGCTTTATAGTAGTGGTTTTCTTATTACCTCGAAGTAGGTGAAAAGGGTGTTTGAAAAAGATAAAAGAGTTAGATTAAAAGGCAAAGAGCTGCAACAATTGAATCAAGATATATTTGACCGCGACAATAGTAGATGTGTTGTATGCGGTCATTTTGTATCTAGCGCAGAAAAGTTTCATCACGAGCCGTGTGGGACAAAGAAAAGTGATGAAGTGGAAAAAGGCGTTGTACTTTGTATGGAATGTCATTTTGAAAGACATCACGGCAAAAAATGCTTAGAGATAAAAGATAAAATAGTAAGTTATTTAAGGAATTTATACGGTTAAAAAAGGAGATGGTTTTCATGGCTAATAGCAGCAATAGAAAAGTGAAACAAAATGAAACAGAATACACGCCGACAGCTCAAGAAAAAAAGTTGCTTGAAGCCTTACTAAATCCAGATTTACGGAGTAAAAAAGTAAAAGTAATATGTGACAAAATAAAAATAGACAGAAATGTCTACTATAGAGCCATGAAAAAAGAAGGCTTTAGAGACCTGCTAAACCGTGAAGCAAAAGCCATTGTTGGTGAAACTGTTATTCCGATTATCAATGCATTTAGAAAAGAAGCTGAAAAAGGCTCATTTTGGCACGGGAAAATACTACTTGAAATGGCTGGAATGTATACCGAAAAGCAAGAAATCAAAGTCGAAGGAACTATTGATATTGCTAAACGCATGAAAGAAGCAAGAGAACGTGTAAATGGCTACCAAAAGTAAAATTAGCGCAAAAGAAAAAATACAACTCATTGATTTTCTTGCGGAATTCACAAATGACCCTGTTGGATTTGTTTATGCTGCATTTCCTTGGGGCGAGGGAGAACTAACAGGACAACAGCCAGATCAATGGCAATTATCTTTACTGCAAGAAATTAAGGATGGATTAAAAACAGTTGACCAAGTTATCCGTGAAGCTGTTTCCTCTGGGCATGGTATTGGAAAATCAACATTAGTTGCATGGCTTATACTATGGTCTATTTCTACATATGAAGATACGCGCGGCGTTGTCACAGCAAATACAGATACACAATTAAAGTCCAAAACATGGGCGGAACTTGCAAAATGGCATAGACACTTCATAGGAAAAGAGCTATTTGAATATACAGCTACAGCAATTTATAGTTCTGAAAAAGAACATGAAAAAACATGGCGAATAGATGCGATTCCCTGGAGCGACAGCAATCCAGAAGCATTTGCAGGGCTACACAATCAAGGAAAACGTATCCTTGTTATATTCGATGAAGCATCAGCCATTAGCGATAAGATATGGGAAGTTACAGAAGGTGCGCTCACGGATAAAGGTACACAAATACTCTGGTGCGCCTTTGGAAATCCAACAAGAAATAGCGGTAGGTTTTACGATTGCTTTCATAAGTATAGACACTTATGGAAATGCAGACAAATTGACAGCCGAACAGTTGAAATCAGTAACAAAACACTGCTGAAAGAATGGGTGGACACATATGGAGAAGACTCCGATTTTGTAAAAGTTCGTGTCAGAGGTCTTTTCCCATCAGCAAGCGACAAACAATATATACCCGTAGCCTTGGTAGATGCAGCGCAAAAAGTAAATCTCCACAAAAGTCAATATAGTTTTGCGCCAACGATTATTGGTGTTGACCCTGCATGGACAGGAAGTGACGAATTTGTCATTTATCTTCGCCAAGGGCTTTACAGCAAACGTCTTGGAAATTACAAGAAAAATGACGATGATTTTCAAATGGCAGGTATTATTGCAGGATTTGAAGATGATTATCAAGCGGATGGAGTCAATGTGGATATGGGATATGGAACTGGCATAGTTTCTGCTGGGCGCGCAATGGGGAGAACTTGGTTTTTAGTAGCGTTTGGAGGAGAAAGTTCTAAGCAAGAATATTTTAATAAAAGGTCTGAAATGTGGGGGGAAATGAAAACTTGGTTGAAAGAAGGGGGCGCAATAGAAGATGATCCAATCCTGCACGATGAATTAATTGCACCAGAAGCATACATAACAGCCAAAGGACAAACACAACTAGAAAGCAAAAAAGACATGAAAAAGCGAGGCGTACCGTCACCTAATAGGGCGGATGCACTCGCTTTAACTTTTGCAAGAAAAATTATTAGAAAAGCACATGCCGCTAATCGTATCATGTGCAATACAAACTATAGTCCAATTTAAGGGGGTGATAATGATGTGTCCGAAACCGAAAACGGAAACTGTTGTACAAAAAGTTGCAGACCCAACGCCTGTTGCTGTCACTAATACAGATACACAAAATGAAGGTGCAGAAAGTACGGCAAACAAAAAAGAACGAAGGAAAAGGGGATTTTCTTCAACACAAGTAGCGACAGATAGAACTATTCTAGGAGCTATTAATCAAGCGACGAACAATGGAAAAACGACATTAGGATAGAAAGGATAGAACAATGGCTAAATATCGTAAGAAACCAGTAGTAATTGAAGCGTTTCAGTATGATGGAGATTTAATAGATAACAACGGTAAGTACTACGTTCCAGAATGGGCAGCTAAGGCACACAAAGAAGGTGTTATTTATTTTGATTCGCAAGACAGTAATAGTCCACCTACCGAATTATATATTAAAACACTTGAGGGTGACCATCATGCAAGCGTGGGGGATTACATCATTCAAGGTGTACTAGGAGAGATTTACCCTTGCAAGCCAGAATTTTTGAAAAAACTTATGAAAAAGAAGATGAGCAATATAAAAATACATAAGGAGTAAGCGTAGATGAAAGAAACAATATTAGCGCGTGCGCCTTCGAGTGTATTGCCGAGTGATGCAACAACAAAGCAAACACTAGATCGTAAAAAGGTACAAAAAAGAATCAGTCAAATGTTTGAGTATAGAGAAAATTTCGTTAAACGATGGAAAGAAATTAGAGACCATCAACTGCCGTACTTAGGTGAATTTGACGATACGCAAGATTTGATAAATCCAGCAAGACGAAGGGATTTAAACATCTATAACGATGTTGCATGGGAAGCAAATCAAATATTTGCTGCTGGCGTAATGAGTGGATTAACACCGCCTAGTCGGCAGTGGTTTAGATTCTCTTTTTCAAACAAACAATTATCTGAACATAGTGAAGCGGCTACAATTCTTGATGAACGAATGGAAATCACTATAGATGTATTAGCCAAAAGTAATTTCTATAATGCGATACATAATGTATATATGGAATTGGCTTTTGGACAATGCCCGCTTGGGATATTTCCAAGTGAAAAAGGTGTAACATTTATTCAATTTCCAATAGGTACATACGCTATTGATGTTGGAGCAGATGGACGAGTTAATACCTTCGCTAGAAAATATCAAATGACAGCAATACAATTAAGAGAACAATTTGGCGAAGCGAATCTTCCTAAAAATGTTCTTGATGTAATTAAAAATGATAGTGCTGTTTATTCCACCATGTTTAATGTCTATTGGCTTGTAGAACCTAATCCTAATGTAGCAGAAAAAGAAGGGCGGCAATACATGCCCTTTAGGTCTATATACTGGGTAGATGGAAGTCAAGATGATGAATGGCTATATATCGGGGGATGTAAAGAATTCCCCGTTCCTGTAGCGCGCTATCAAGTAAATGGGTTGCAACCGTATGGTAAAGGTGCAGGATGGTATGTCGAAGGAGACAGCAAAGTACTTGGACTTTATGAAAAAGATTCTGCTGCATTGGCTGAACTTATCATAAAACCGCCTATGCAATCGTCAGAAGATGTTTTGCAGAAAGGCGTAAATCTTATTCCTGGAGGGCTGACAATAACGAATGGTCAGGGAGTTGTTAGTCCTTTATTTCAAGTTAGAGCCGAAGCCATTACAGTCATTCAAAATAAAATTGAAAAAATCGAAAGAAGCATTAAAAGGTCTTATAATTCAGACCTTTTTTTAATGCTAGATCAACTTGATAAAGGGCAAATGACAGCCGAAGAAGTCATCAAACGAACGCAGGAAAAATTACAGCAACTTGGACCCGTTGTTGAACGCCTGCAATATGAATTTTTGTCACCTATTATTGAACGTGTATATAACATTCTAGATAGAGCGCAAATATTTCCACCTATACCACCAGACCTAGAAAAAGTATTAGAAGGTGGAGAGGTAAAAATTGAATATATTTCACCACTAGCACAAGCACAGAAAATGTCTGGCTTAGTGAATATTGAACAAGCTGTTGCGTTTATTGCACAACTTGCACAAATGTATCCAGAAGTAAAAGCAAAATTAGACCCACTTAAAACAGTAGACTCTTACTTTGAAAAGTTAGGCGCGCCAGCAACAATCAAAAAGACAAATGAAGAAGTAGAAATGATGATAAAACAACAGCAAGAAGCAGAGCAAAAACAGGCGCAAATACAACAAGCAGCACTTATTGCTCAATCTGCCGCACCAGCAGCACAGGCTGCAAGAAATCTTACAGAAGCAGCAAGAGACGGAAATCCAGCTCTGCAAGAATGGTTAGGAATGGGGGTAGGCAATGTTTAGTTTTAATGAAGGTGATAAAATTGAAAAATTTATCAAAGAAAAAGATAAGGAATCGCTAAGAGAAATATTATCAACTACAAATGGCAGATGGTTTTTAATGCGTATGCTTGATCGTTGCAAAATTTTAAGCATAAGCGAAACGTTAAATACGAATGAAGTTATCGTCAATGAAGGCAAAAGAAGTATTGCGATTAGTTTACTCAATGAAATCAATCGCCTTGGTCTTGAAGGAGTTTTTTTAAAGCAAACAGCAGAAAAAGAATATGCTGTCATAATGAAAGACATTGAAGAAAAAATTAAAGAGGAGAGAAAAAATAATGAAATTTAGTAAGTTTGATTTGCAATTATTTGCAGAGACAGAACCTACACCAGAACCACAGCCAACACCAGAAGCAACGCCAGAACCTGCACCAGAGCCACAACCGACACCAGAGACTAAACCGACAGATGGCAAGAACACAATTTTAGGTGGAGAAACTGCCGAACCAGAAAATTATGATTTAACTTCTGTACTGCCAGAAGGGTATGAGTTAGATCAAGAGAAATTCAATGAGTTTTCAACGATTGCTAAAGAATGTGGTTTAAACAATGAACAAGCGACTAAATTAGCGCAATTTGGACTTGCTTTCGCTAATGATTCTACGCAAGCAATGATGAAATCTATGGATTTACAAGTTGAAAATTGGGGTAAGCAAGCAAAAGAAGAACTTGGGACAGATTTTCAAAATACAGTGGCGTTAGCAGGAGCTGGGTTAGAAGCCTTGGGAAAATCCATTCCTAATATCAGACAAGCACTAGAAGAAACAGGAGCAGGTAACCGAGTAGAAATCATTCGCGCTATGGCAATGCTTGGAGAATTAACGAAAGAAGATACTTTTAGAGGTTTTGGAGCTTCGCCAACTAGTCCTGAATCAATTTATAACAATACAGATTTTAGCAAGTATTAACTTGTTTAAAATAAATAAAAAAATGGAGGAAAAGAAATGTCAACAGTAGGAAATTTAGCTTTAACAATGACTGACTTTAGAAAGCGCATGACACCAGATGGACAATTAGACTATATCATTGAGTGTTTAGCAGAATCGAATCCTATTTTAGAGGATATGAAATGGATGGAAGGAAATCTGCCAACAGGAATTCAAACTACACAACGCACATCAATTCCTACGCCGAGCGTAAGAGTGATTAATCGTGGGGTTGCAGCATCGAAATCAACAACAGAACAAATTACAGATACATGTATGATGCTTGAAGATCGTAGCCAAATTGACGTAAAGCTCTTGCAATTACAAGCAAATAAAGAAGCTTTTAGAAAATCAGAAGATGCTGCACACATGGAAGGGCTTGCACAGAAGGTCGCAAGAGTATCAATGTATGGAGATATTAAAGATGATCCAGATGAATTTAACGGACTATCCGTACGTTATAAGACTTTTTCGGGCGCAAAAGGAGATGCTGGTTATCAAGTGATTCCCGCTGGTACGGCAGGAGAAAAAACAAACACATCTGCCTTTTTAGTCGGTTGGGGAGAAAGAGCTACAGCAGGAATTTATCCTAAAAACACACAAGTCGGATTAAAAATGACCGACCTTGGCGAAAGCGATGTTTTCGACAAAGATGGTCGTCCTTTTAGAGCGGTGCAAACGCTGTTTGAATGGAATTGTGGTTTAACAGTACGAGATGTCCGCGCAAATGCTTTGGTTAGAAATATCAATGTAGCTACATTGGCAAGTTTAACAAGTGCTAATAAATTAGCGTTAATCGAAAAATTTACTAAAGCTAAAAATAGAATCAGAAATCTTAGACAGGTAGGTACAAAGTTCTCTTGGTATGTTTCAGATAGCGTATATGACTTTATTGAATGTTTCTTAACGGACAAAAACAATGTTCATGTAACTAGACAGGAAGTCATGGGTCAAATGCCACAACTTTATTTAGGTGGTATTAAAGTACAAAAATTAGATTGCATTAAAGAAGATGAAGAAGCGATTGTATAAAAGGAGTGGGAAAAATGATTAGGGATGCAGAAAATACGTTTTGTAAAGACTTGGATTTAACTGCACAGACTGCAACGGCTACATATTCAGATGTGATTAATGTAGGTGGTGGTGATGCCGTTAATCAAATGTATTTATATGTTGGTGTGCCTAAAGCTCTACAAGACGGAACATTAACATTAGTATTACAAACCTCTGATAAAGAAGATTTTCCAAGCGATAGTACGAACGATTTAGGTACATATACAATTTCAAAAGATAAAGGCGAAAAAGTAAAAGCACGCCTCCCGATTGGTTGTAAAAAATATCTTAGATTAAAACTGTCGGCAACATTAGATGCAAGCAAAACAAAAATTGGTGCAGGTCTTTTAACCGCGTTTTTGACGTACGATGTCAACATTTAAAGAAATAAATCTATTAGAGATTAGTCATAATGGTCGAAAGATTGAAGATTGTTCAATGAATGAATTACGCGCTAAATTGTATATGCGAGGAATCGAGTATAAAGATGACGCGACTAAAAAAGATTTAATCACATTATTACAGAAGAAATAAGGGCGTAACGCCCTTTTCTTTTGTATTGAACTACTGAATATCGGCAGTTGAATAAAAAAGAAAAGGGGAGGAGATAACGTGACAAATACAGATATTTGTAATATGGCATTGAGTCATATTGCAAAAGCTAGAATTGTTTCGCTAGAAGATAAAAACGAATCGGCTAGACAATGCAAGATTCATTATGAACATTTACGCAAAATGCTTTTAAGGGATTTCCCGTGGGGGTTTGCGAAGAAGGTTGCAAGGCTGGCTAAATTAAATATTGATACACCGAAATGGAAACATACTTATGCATATCCAGAAAAATGCGTTTCGGTCAGAAGTGTTTTTGATGAAAATACTATAGGCTTAAAATTAAATCAAAGAGAAGAATATGAGATTATATTAGCTACGGATAACATAAAAGGTATTTGTTGCAATGTTGATGCAGCATGTATTGAGTATACCTATGATGTAACAGAAGTTGAGGTCTTTTCAAGCGAATTTATTGAAGCGTTATCAAGGCATTTAGCCAGCAATATGGCGATGATACTTACAGGTAATGCGAACATACAACAAGCCCAATACCAGCTTTACCAATTGGCAATACAAAAGGCTAAATTTAATATGGCGCAAGAGCGAGAAGAAGACCCAATCTTTCCAACTAAATATGCAAATGCAAGATTTTCATAAAAGTACCCAACTTGGGTACAAATAAAAAGGAGAAATTTACTTATGGCTAACCCATCACCTTATTATGCAATACAGCCGTCCTTTGCTGGCGGGGAGATTTCAAAATCTGTAGCAAGTCGTGTTGATCTAGAAAAATATCAATCTGCATTATTACTTGCAGAAAACGCCTTTATAAAACCGTATGGGGGAATTTATAAAAGGGGCGGAACTATATTTTGCGGGGAAACAAAATTTCATGATAAAAAATCAATGCTAGTTAAATTTACTTTTTCAAGTGATGTTTGTTACACGCTTGAATTTGGAGATAAATATATACGTGTATGGAAAAATGGAGAATATCTAAATATTGAAATAACTACACCTTACACAGATAATGATTTATCCGAATTAAGATTTACGCAATCAGCCGATGTTATTTATATTTGTAGCGGCAAATATCCAGTACAGGTTTTAACGAGATTTTCTGAAACTGAATGGGATTTTTCAGAGATAGAATTACAGTCAAGTCCTTATGAAGCAATTAATGGTGATGAAACAAATTGTCTTACGCCATCTGCTACAAGTGGGATAATTACGATTACAGCAACAAAGAATACTTTTAAACAAAATCATGTTGGCGGTTGGATAAAGCTTTTACAAGAAATGCAAGGCACAACCGTAACTTGTAAGAGTGGAACAAGTGAAAGTATACGAGTGGGACAAACGTGGAAAATTATTACGCATGGAACTTGGACAGGCAGTGTAACGGTTCAATACAGTTTAGACAATACGAACTGGAAACAGTTGAGAAAATATACTAGCGCAAGTGATTTTAACGCGACCGAAAGTGGAACGGTTGAAGAATATAGCTATTTAAGGCTTGTTGTAGAAATTACTGGCGGTTCTTGCACGGCGGATTTAGCTTCATATCCATACACGCATGAATCGCATGTACAAATTGCAGAGTACATAGATGAAAAAACAATAAAAGCAAAAGTCATTGATGCTTTAGGTGATACATCCGCTACTGTTGATTGGAATATGGGATGTTGGAATGATGAATATGGTTATCCTTATTGTTCAACATTTTTTCAAGATCGGTTAATTTTCGGTGGAAATAATAAAAATCCTTATACAATTTGGATGAGCAAAAGCGGAGATTATACAAATTTCTCTGTAGAAAAAGCAAGTGGAAATGTAACGGATGATAGTGCAATTTCAGTAAATTTAATAAGTCGTAATCTATATAAAATTACCCATCTAATACAAGGACAGGATTTAATTATACTTACAGACGGAAATGAATGGATTATCTCTGGAAATGATATTGTAACGCCTACCAATATTACACCAAAAATTCAAACATCTAGAGGGTGTAATAATTGTGAACCGCAGTATATAGGCAATAGAATAATCTTTATTCAAAAACGCGGCTCAACGATTCGCGATATGGGTTATTCCTATGATAGTGACAATTACACGGGTGTTGATTTGTCGCTCCTTGCAAAACATTTAGTTAAAGATAAAGTCATTACAGATTGTACATATTGTCAAGATCCAGACAGCATGGTTTTATTTACACGTAATGATGGCGTAATTTTATGCTTAACATACAACAGAGAACAAGAAGTCTTTGCATGGTCGCATATTCAAACAGACGGAGAATTTGAAAGTGTATTAGCTGCAAATAACAGCAATGAAGATGTGATATATGCTGTAGTAAAAAGAGAAATAAATGGAGAAGTAAAAAGATATATAGAAAAATTTTCGTCCATGCCAGATAGTGAAAATGCGCAAGATTATGTAATGCTTGATTCGTCTAAAATTTATACATTCGTTGAGCCAGTAAATAAAATTAGTGGATTAGATCATTTAAAAGGAAAAAGTTTAAAAACAATTGCTGATGGTTATTGTTTTGAGGATTTGCTTGTAGATGAAAATGGAGAAGTTGAATTGCCAGCCTCATGTAAAAATATTGTTATTGGTCTGCCTTATACGATGAAAATTCAGCAGCCTAATTTTGAAGCACAAATGCGTGATGGAAGTATGCAGGGGAGAAGTAAAACAATTTCAGAAGTATTTCTAAGATTAGAGAATTCAAGGGGCGGATTTATTGGTGGAGATTTTACAGAGGATAGAATGGACGAGATTATCTTTGAAGAGGGAATAGATGTTGGAGAAACTGACCTTTATACAGGAGATAAAAAAATCCAATTGCCAGCAGGCGGATTTAACGAGGATGGTAGGGTGTGTATACAGCATTCAGACCCATATCCGTTTAGTTTATCGGCAATTATAAGGGTGGTGTCCTTTGGTGGCTAATTTAAAAGAATTAAAAATAGAGATTTATGACAAAAGTAAACATAAAAAAGATATTGATACTTTTGCAAATAACTTGCGTGATGATGATATAAACGAGCTAAAAGCGATTGGGTATACTAATCTAAAAGAAGTTTGTTTAGAGTCTTTAGAAGGTAGCGAAATATCAATTGTAGTAAAATCAATGCAAAATGAAATGTTGTGCATTTTCGGTCTCTCAATGATTAAAACTATGTATGGTCGTGGTATTTGGTGTTTATGTAGTAAAAAAATCATTGAGTACAAAAAAGAATTTTTAGTAAACAGTTATTTAGTAATTGAAGAATGGCTAAATAAATATGAAAAATTATATAATTACGTTGATTGTAGAAATGAAAAAACAATCAGATGGCTAAAATGGCTTGGAGCTAAGTTCTCCGAGCCATTTCCTTTTGGAAAAGAAAACACACCATTTATTCTATTTACTATACAGAAGGAGGAATAAAATATGTGCGCTGACCCAGTGATGATGGGCTTGACCGCTTTGGGCGGATATATGCAGTATCAATCTATTGGAGCACAAGCCGAAGCACAGCAAAAAGCATACAATGCACAAGCAGCGGCAGACGAACAAAACGCCAAGATAGAATCTAGGAAACAAGAACAAATTGCGGATAATTACGCAGATAAAGCAAAACAGTTAAAAGCAAGAATGAGACTTGCAGCAGGACAGCAGGCGGCAGCTTCTGGAGCAAGTGGAATAGATATGAGTAGCGGCAGCAGTTTAGATATTCTAAGTGGTATGTATGAAAATTATAATGAAGATAAAATCAATCTATTAAATAATCAAAGGACAGATAATTATAATAGTCGCGTTACCGAATCAAATTTTATCAATAGCGCTAATGCAAATAAAGCAGCCGCTAAAAATGTAGCATCTCAAGCTAAAGCAGCGAAATTCGGTACGATTTTAGGAACGGCAGCAAGTATGTACGGGATAAGCAAAGACTGGGCGAAAACCCCAACCAAACAAACAGAAGCGTTTTATACTCCAAAATGGGAAAGTCCATATGGGAAAAAGAAAAATCCTTTTGATTTAGACTATGATTTTGATAAACGATATGGAAAGTTTTATAAAACGTCTTGGTGAGGTGAAAAATAATGAAATTTAATTCTTATCAACGAAGTGTAGAAGCAAACAATACAATGAATCCTAATATTCGTAGAAGTGGTGATATAAACGCATACGGAACGAATGGAAATGGATATACAGCTTTGGCAGAAGGATTAAATAAAGTAAATGAAGCGTACATAAAGCAAAAAGAAAATGAATTAGTTGTGGCTACAACAGAAGCGAACAACGAATATAATTCTAGGATTAATAATCTTTTGTACAATGAAAAAGATGGTTTAATGTATAAGGAACTTGGGAACGCCGAAAATCTTACAAATGAATTTCAAGAAGCAGAAAGTAAAATTAGAAATGAAATCATGCAAAAAGTTCCGAGTTATGAAAAAGCACATTTAGCCTTTAATGCCATGAGCGATAAATCTGTAATGCAACATCTAAAAGATGTACAAAACAGACAATACGAACAAGGGGAAAAACATAAAGGTATTGTCTATGATAATAACATAGTCAATACCGTCGATATGGCTGTTAAATCGCAAAATCCAGAACAAATATTTAATTCTATAAGTAATATAAGAGCCGTAACGACAGCTATGTACTTAGATAAAAAAGGTGAAGAAGCTGTTAATTTATTAGTACGAGAAAAAAGTACTGATATGGTAGTGAAGTCAGTAAAAGAAATTTTAGCAAATGGAAATGCAGGGGATTTTGATAACGCCGAAGTTGTTTTAAAAATGACCGAAAAATATATTGACCCTAGCGAAGTAACAAATTTGCGTTCTATGATTGCGACAAATAAAAAAATGAATGAAGATATAGAACTAATAAAACAAGGACTGGAAATGTTTGGTGACGACCCAGATGCATTTGAAAAATGGTTAATTAATAATAATACAGTAGAAGAAAAAGTTAAAAAAGGAAACAATCTCACTCAATTCGATATTCCTTTAAGCACAGGCGATAATCCAGATATAGAAGGATTAAGACCAGAATTGAAAAGTTCTCTTGGGTCTATTGGTGGAGTAATAAATAGTCTCGGTCTAGCAGATGGAGCATTAATCACCAGCGGTAATAGAGATGAAGCGAGAAATGCGGCAGCAGGTGGGGCGGAAAATAGTTGGCATAAAGCAGGTAACGCTTTAGATATTTATTTTCCAGATTTAACGGCAGATCAGCAAAATGAATTAATTGAAGAATTCAAACCGTATTTTGGAGAAGTTCTTTATCATGATGCAGGAAGTGGCTATCATCTTCATTTAGGAAATTATCAAGGTGGTTTAGATGATGTTAAAGAGGAAACCGTTACTGTAGCAAAATATTCTCCAAAAGAAATTGAAGATAAGAAAAATGCTTTTATTGCAGCTATGAATAAAAGAAAACAATTAGAAAATATAAAAAAAGTAGAGCTTATAGATGGAGCAATGAACACAATGTTACAAATGTATAAAGACGGCAATAGAAGTCCAGAAGCTTATCGGCAATATGCTTTAACTGCTGCTGGTACTGATGCGGAAGTTTTTAAAAGCTTAATGAACACGGCTTCATCTTTATTAAATGCAGATTATCTAGGAATTAAAAAAAATGGAAATGGTTCTAGCGTTGGCTGGAAGGTGAAAGGTAATATAAAAGAAGCGATTGGAATGGGAGTTTTTAAAACAAAGCAAGAGCTAGTTGATTGTTTACTTGATAGTGGAATGAATGATTCGCAAATAGAAGTATTTGTTAATGCCTATGATAATTTTAAACAGGGGAAAGGAGAATATTCACCGAGTTTTGATTGGGGAGAAATTAAATCCAGCGTACAAGTTGCAGCAGGACTAGATTCCTCATCAGAAGAATGGAAGCGCGGTTGGATTGGAGCGAAGCAATATGCAAGTGGATTTATTACAGATTACAAAATAAATAATGGACATGAACCGTCACCAGATGCGGTAATAGATGCAGCCGTTTCAGCCTTTACAAAACAAACCTTTATTGACCCATCAGGACAATTTGACTCAATAGAAATTTCGCCGCAAGAAATGCAAAGAGCAGGGATTGAAAAAATTTTAAACAATCAAGATGGAACAGCAACTATGTATTGGAAAGATGGAACACATAGTGGAGCGGAACCATTGTGGCAAGTAAAATTAACTGTTATGCAACGATTAAATCAAGCCCAAGAAAATGAACCTCTTAAGGGATATCAAAGAATATCTATAGATAATGAAGCAAAAAATTATGATACTACAATGTATGATTTTGATTTTGTAACAGGCGAATTAGATTGGTAAAGAAGGTGTAGAGTATGGCAAATAAAATATTAGAATTTTTACCTACAGATTCACGGGAAGAGAAAAGCAGGAAATTTATAGAATATATTCATAGTGATGCATGGGCGAAAGAGGACGTTTTTGTTGATGAAAATGGAAAGGTGATAACAGGTTCAATTGGAGCAACGCCTAAAGAATCGGCAGAAAAAGAAACAGGTAATTGGTTTACGAATGGAATAAAAAGTGCAGTCAACACAATGGATGAAGCATTCGTCAAGACGGATTTATATAAAAAATATTTCATTACAGAAGAAAATCGCTTAAAAGAAGCAAAAAAGATAGCCGAAACTACAGGAATTCCAGCAGGTGCAATTTTGTATAGTGATGAGAATTTTAGAAAAGCATTAGATATTTATAATTACACGGAAAAGAAAAAAGAGATTGCAGGCAATAAAATGATTAACATGGAAGAAATCTTTCAAGACATTCCAGGATTAAAAGACCTTGCACAAAAAGACACAATATCTGCTGCTATTGCCTTGCATGATATTAAGAATATCCGTGAAACACAAGGGATAATTGATGCTGCCGAATCAATGTGGAAAACTGGAAGAGATAATTTAAGACGTGGAGAAATTGGAGCTAAAGCATATAAAAGCGATCTGACCGAAGAGGACTATAAAGAGCTTGCTGAAATTGAAGAAAGAATTAAAAAATCTAAAGTGTTGCCTAATTTTCTAAGCAGTCCAATGCAATCAATTGTAGGTGGTGTGGCTGGTAGCGCGCCATTATTTTTAGATAGTGGATGGAAAGGACAAGCTGTAGGTGTAGGGTTAGGGGCGGTTTCGGCTGCATTGGGTGCAGCAATTGCTGCTCCGACTGGTGCTGGTGCGGCAATTGCTGCAAGAAGCGGATTTAGTGCGGGGTATCGAATAGGTTCAAGATATGGAATGGCTACATCCATGTGGGAAAATATAGCGGGGAATAATTATCTTGATTTTAAGAATTTAAAAAAGCCAGATGGAACATCACTTCTTAGTGATGGAGAAGCAAGGGCGTATGCAGCAATAGGGGCAGCCATTGAAACGGGAATAGAGATGGCAGACTATGGACTCATTGAAAATGCATTGAAAGGAACAGTGCATCAACAGGCAGTAAAAAACATTATTCAAAATGCAAAAGATAATGAGAGTGCACAAGCGGCGTTAAAAAGCTATGTACAAAAGAATATTGCCAATGCTGTAAAAGTTGCTGGGGCAGAAACTTTGGAAGAAGGGGCGCAAAGCGTTGGAAATGATTTAGTACATAACTGGGTTGTAAATGATAAAAACGCCGAAAGCTATATCCCTAAATATAATTGGAATGAAATTGGTCAAAACGCTATTGATTCAATGCAAGAAGCTGCACCAGCGGCAATTGGATTTGGGGCAATGACGGGTATAGGTGGTAGCGTAGGCATAGGAAGGCATCTACGAACGATATATAACGAAAGAGAACAAATTCAAGAATCTACATATAGAAATAATGTGGCTAGTGAGATGACTAGACAAATTATTGGCGTTTTAAAAGAAAGTAAGCTAAATAAAGATACGCCAGAAATCAGCAGAAAAATGCTTGATAATCAGCTGAAAAATACTGATTATACAAATGTTTATGTAGATGTTGAAATGGTGATGAAGGAAGAAAACGGACGTGAAATATTAGATGCTGTTGCAAAAGCGGCAAACATTGAAAAAGATGAACTTGATATGGCAATTAGAAATAATGGTCAGTTAGTTTTACCTACTTCTACATATGCACAATTGGCGGCACAAACAGGAATTGATATTTTGGATAATGCATCCTTTAATGAAAATTCTGTTGCTCCATCTAGAGCGAAAGAGGAACTTATTAAAGTAAATGAGGAAATAAAATCTATTCAAAATGAGGATAGAAAAAAAGAAGTCGAATTAACTGAAGCTTTAATTAGAACGCATTTTCCATTAGAGGGAAAAGAGCAAGACTTGGCAGCGGAAATAATTTATAAAAATCCTCAAAATCCATCGGCAGCATATAAAGAAACATATGATTATTATGTTGAGCAGGAAAAAGAAATACTATTTCCAATCCTTCAAGAGTTAAGTAATGGTATGGGAAAAGGCGTAGATATAATTGAAACTGTTGATGGTAAGGGTCAAAGGGTGAGTAATAACGATAAGTGGTATAGTGATTTTTATAAGAAAAATAATCGTCCACCCACAAAGCAAGAGTTGAAAGATATTGCCTATGATATTGCAACAGGGGCAGATAATGCACCAGAAATTATGGGATGGAGAGCTACTACGCCAGAAGAAATAGAATATTTTAAAGAAACAAAAAGAAATCTAGATGATATTAGAGAGAATATTCAAGCATTGGGAACAATTAAAGAAAAAATAAAGACCTTTACTTCGTCAGAAATAGCAATAAGTAAAGGTCTTTCACAAGAAGGATATTCTGTTTATAATTCTGTAGTGAATCGTTTAAAAGAATCACCGAATGTGAAGGTGAAAATTTCTGCAAGAATGAACGCTATATTACTCGCTAGACATGCTGATAGAATAGCTAGTATCGTGCAAGAGAGTGGGAATAAAGATTATACTGCAAGAGATTACGCATTAAAAAGATTTGGTATAGATTTTGGTGATAAAAAAAATGAAGGGTACAGTCAAAAGCAAGCGGATAGCGTAGAAGCTAAACTACTGGAAGATCAAAATAACTTTGCTAAAAAGATAGATAATTTTATGGGGGGAACATTAAAAGGAGAAAAAACAATAAATGTTATGACAACCCCACTTGTGATGAAATTAGCAGGAGCAAAGATTTTTCCAATAAAAATCGATGTTACTATTTTAAATAAAATTTTAAAGGGAAAACATGCAAATGAAATAAATGACAATATTTTAAAACAAATGCCACGGGCAATTGCAGACCCTTTGATGATATTGAAATCATTTGATAAAAACGGAAAACAAGTAGAAAATGAAATGATTATTGTATTGCCATTGAAAAATACGAATGGCAGTACGATTATGGCGCCATTTGTATTAGATGTAAAAAAAGGAGAATACAAAGTTAATGCCATAAAAAGTTTTTATGGCAGAGAAAGTAACGGTGTTCCAAATGATAATTGGTTTTTAAAACAAATTAAAAATAATGGTTTATTATATATTAATCATGAAAAAACCACTAAATGGTCTCAAACTCTAGCGCAGTATATTGGCTTATCAAGTTTGAAATCAAATAGTGGTTTATTAATAAATAGTATACCAAATGAAATGGATTTAATCAAATTTAAAAAAGAAAATCCTTCCTATTATCAAGAAAATAATAATATTCAAGGACAAATTTCTGATTTAAATGGAAAGAAAGTAATAACGCTTTTTGAAAATGCGGATGAAAGCACTTTCGCTCACGAAATGGGTCATTTATTCCTTATGGATTTAGAAGAAATGGCAAGCATGGGAAATGTGCCCGAATGGGTACTAAAAGATTATGAGACGGTAAAAGAGTTTGTCTCTTGGGAAAAAGGAAAGGCAAACGAATATAAAAATAGTCCTTTTGCTAAAGAATTTTCTAAATTGGAACAAGATATTATATCCGCTAAAGAAAATGGAGATGTAAAGACATATGAAGAATTGACGGATAGGTTTAAGCAAGAAAGATTTGCAAGAGCTTTTGAAATCTACTTAAGAAGCGGTGAAGCTCCTGTAACTGGTTTGAAATCTGTCTTTAGAAAATTTAAACAATGGTTAACAAAGCTGTATAAGGACTATATACAAATAGGTGGCAGGGCAAGTAAAGAAGTTGAAGCGGTCATGTCTCGTATGATTGCAAGCAATGAAGAAATTGAACTTGCATCTAAAATATCTAAGTTTGATGATTTTGAAAAAGCGGGCGGTGCAAAGATTCTAGATAAAAGCGAAAAAGAAATTTGGGAATATTGGGTATCAGAATCAAAAGCAGAAGCGGAAGAAAAATTATTAAAGGAGATAATGAAAGATTTAACTGTTGAAGAAAGAGCAAAGCGCGAAGAGCTGTTAGAGCAAAAACGAAATGAAATAAGAGACGATTTGCAAAAAGAAAAAGAATTTGCTGCCGAAGCGGCAGTAGAAAAGACAGGAGATAATAAATCATCTCTACTTTTTTTTGATAGTGTAGAAGAATATAAAGAAGCATTGAAAAAAGCGGGTGGCGGAATTGAACAGGTGATAGAAGATAAAGTAAGAGAATATGAAAAATTTTTAGATCAGTATGCTCCGTTCATGAATCAAGAAAAATTATCTCAAGAAGCGCAAAAATTACTACATACTTCTAAATATAAGGGACAATTTGTCTCTTTGGAATATAAAGCATTAGCAAAACGTCAAAGTTCGTTGACTAGGATTACACCTAAAACAATTGATAAGATTGATCATCTTGAAAAAATGGTGAATGATTTTGATTTTCAAGATATTGATTTAGGGGCAGAAGGTAGCAAAACGCTTAAAAAAATCCGTAGCCGTATAATGGAGATTAAATATTCTGCAAAATGGAATAGGGAAGAGTTAAACATCTTAGAAGATATGAAAGGGGAGATAGATAAAAATTTAGTTGAAAAACAAATACATAATTTAAAACAAAAAATAAGAGAAAATCAAAAGGCGGCGCGCGAGATACGTGATGAAGCAATAGGAACGGCTGAAACATATCGTAAAGCAGCACAAAACACAATGGCTAAAATGCCGATAAGAGATGCAATTAATGTCAGTAAATGGGCGCGCCAAGAACGTGAAAAAGTCCAGTTGGTAAATAAAATGTTAGCGGCAGGAAACTATAATGCAGCTATGCAAGCTAAAAGACATCAATTGCTTGCATCGGCGTATTTAGAGCAGGCTTTTAAAAATAAGGAAAAAGTAGACAAAGTAGTCAAAAGGCTAAAACAACAATGCACAAGTAAAGTCAAACTACCTGCAACTGAAAGGTATTATCACAATCATTTGGCGTATGTTTTTGGAATTATACCTAAGGATGCATTTGTTCCGCAAAATGGTTTACAGGAAAAATTGCGTGATGTACTAGAAAAAATGAATGAAAATCTTGATGTTTTTGGTGTTCCAGAATGGGTTGTAGATGCTTCTTTAATTGCTGACCAAACAAAAGAAATGAAAGGGTATACAGGACTTACCATGCAAGAATTAGAGGACGTATCAAACGTATTAAAAGTCTTGTACACCGTTGGAAAAGATAAATTTAAATTAAAGACAATCGAGGGTAAAGAGATTAAAGATGCTGCAATGGAAATCGCAGAATCAACAAATAAAGCCATTCCTAAGGATATAAAGCAAAACGCTGTTCGTGATAATGATGGTGAGATGGGGAAATATTTAAACTCAATTATAAAAATGGAAACATTTATGTCGATTATGGATGGATATAAAGATGGAGCAGCAACAGAATATATTTTCAATACGATTGCTAAAGCCGATCTAAAAGAAGGGGAAATGCGTCCGCAAGCTCAAAAAAGGCTTGAGAACATCATGAAGTCTTATTCAACGAAAGAACGAATAAGAATGCGTTTAGATAAAGTTTATCAATTCAAGGATGAAAAAATAACTAAAGAAGAACTTTTATGTTTTGCCCTTAATTATGGTAATAAAACAAATAGAGATAGGCTTTTGGGCGGATTTAACATGACTGAACCAGAAGCGAGAAATTTATTAAAGCATCTTGATAAAAAAGATTGGCAGTTTGTTCAAGACACTTGGGATTTTATTAATGAGTACTGGAATGAAACTGTAGCCATTGAAGAACGCATGAATGGGGTGACGTTACAAAAAGTAGAAGCGGAGCCTTTTACCGTAGTAGGGGAGAATGGGGAAGTTCATGAGCTTCAGGGCGGATATTACCCTTTAAAATACAACTTAGACAAAGAATCTCGTAGTGCTGATTACGCTACGGATTCAAATGCGCGTGCGGGCATGAGTGGCTATGCTGCACTAGGAACGGGGAGAGGTTTTACAAAAAATCGTTCCGAAGGTGATATCAATAAAAAGGTACTGCTTAAATTTACGGTAATACCAGAGCATTTGGACAATGTAATACACAATATTACACATCGAGAAGCGGTTAGGGATGTGTATAGACTTGTGACAGATAAAAATTTTGAAGCAGTGATACGTCAAAAATTTGGTGGGCGTACACATCAAATGATGAAAGAGTGGGTAATTGACAATTGGCGAACACAATCTAAACCAAATGGATTTGCCAATTTATTTACAGAAAATACACTTTCAAAACTTCGTTCAAATGCTGTTGTGGCAATTATGGGTTATAGAATGTCTACGTCACTTTTAAATGCTGCTAACATTGCTCCTATGATGGACGAACTGGGCGCGGTAAATACAATGCAAGCTGTTTCGGAGTATTATTCTAGCCCTATTAAAAATCGTAAATTTGTTTTAGAAAAGAGCAATTTTTTACGTGAACGTGTTACTAATTTAGATCGTGATTTAAGAGAAGCGAATAATACATTATATCCGTCTAGAATTCCAATTGCAGATTCTATAAAAAGACATGCTTTTGATTTTATAACTGAAACAGATTTAATGTTGAGTTTACCGACTTGGCAACATGTATACAAAGAAACGGTTAACTCTGAATTTAAAAAAGGGAATGTTGATAAAAATGCTATAGAAGAAAAAGCGATTTTAGCCGCTGATAGAGCGGTTAGAAGTATTTTTGGCAGTGGTAAAAATAAAGACCTTGCAGCGATTCAAAAGGGTGGCGAATTGGTGAAAGGGCTAACTGTCTTTTATAGTTTTTTCAATGTTCAACTCAATGCAATCATGAAAGCCTATTATCAAGGACGAAACTTAGGGAATTGGCAACCTTTAATAAGGACGGTTGCGTATAGACTTGTAGTAATGTCGTTGTTAGAAACTGTTTTAAGAGAGTGCATTATAAATAGTGGAGATGATAAAGACGACAAATACGGATTTATCAAGACATATGCTCAAAACCTTGCAGGAAGTGCAACGGGGGGACTATGGGGGATTAGAGATGTATCGAATATAGCACTAAATTATATATTTGATGGTACAGATTACGGTAGAGGGTTTCAAATGTCTTTAGCAACTCAAATTGTAGATCGCGGAAGAGC
>UMED01022616.1_pt1 | contig 21652 bp, 10 predicted proteins | sample 1964661 | NCBI WGS metagenome assembly UMED01 (sample SAMEA4836011, study PRJEB28245) | human gut metagenome | biome: gut microbiome; material: fecal sample | place: Denmark | collected 2008
CAGCTTGTTCAGTTTGGAGTGATACTTCTCCGAGTTCCATCCCTTAGCAGCATCCGGCAGATATTCATAATCGTTTTTTCCGGCATCATGAATGGTATCAAACAGGTTTTCAAGATTGTAAAAGGCAACGCTGTACAGCCCGTCTTTGTGCTCCTGCGCACGGACACCGACAGACAGCAACACTAAAAAGCCGAATGCAATAATCAGTTTCTTCATAATTTTGTTTTAAGTTTGATTCACCACAGAGCAACACAGAGCCTTAAGTTCTTGTTATCAGGATATTGGAAAGAAGAAAAAATCTCTATAAAACTCTGTGTTGCCCTGTGGTGAATTTAGTTCATTTCTTAACTATTTAATGTCCTTTTGGGATTTCAAACCAGCGGGACCTTGACTTTAAACCAACGGATTTTCTCCGTCAACCCTGCAAAAGTCTTAAAAAAAAGCGAGAATACGACTTTTTTTCCGAAACTTTTTTCCTAAGAAACAAAAAAGCATTATCTTTGCGCTCTGAAAAATGACCATTACACTATTCTTACCAAATAGTAAAACGATATAATAATTTAAAAAACAAATATTGAAATGAAAAAAGGTCTTCATCCTGAATCATACCGTCCGGTAGTATTCAAAGATATGTCAAACGGTGATATGTTTTTGTCTAAATCAACTGTGGCAACTAAAGAGACCATCGAATTCGAAGGTGAAACTTATCCGTTGCTGAAAGTCGAAATCTCAAGCACTTCTCACCCGTTCTACACAGGTAAATCTACATTGGTAGATACAGCCGGACGTGTTGACAAGTTCATGAGCCGTTACGGTAACCGTAAGAAATAATCAAACGGACTTCCGATTGATAAAAATAAGCTGCCTCCTTTGCGGAGGCAGCTTATTTTTTTGCCTATATGGAAGAAGAGACTATGGAAATCATCCTTCCGAATTCCTTATTAACGGAAGCACCAGAGTAAAACGACTGCCTTTTCCAACCTGAGACTGCACTTCGACACGTCCGGACAGCCGTGTGGCAATCACCTTGCAGATAGACAATCCCAATCCGGTGCCCTGCGCAAATTCATCCGCTTTATAAAAACGGTCGAAAATGGCGTTCAGGTGTCCGGTGTCGATCCCTTTGCCGGTATCTTCCACATAAATGCCTACTTCGGCCCGCCCGGGATCCACTTCGCATCCCAGCGTAATGCTACCCTCCGCAGTAAACTTGTTCGCATTGCTGAGGAAGTTGGAAATGACCTGTATCAGGCGGAGCTTATCCACTGCCACATACACAGTCCAGCTATCGTCCATCTTCAACCGGAACTCTACAGGAGGATGGATGATCACCTGATGGGTACGATAAATTTCAGAAACAATCTTCGCCAGGTCATACCGTTCTATGACAAATTCCTGATTATTGGAGTCCAGTCGCGAAATATCCAGCACATCACTGATCAGCTTGAGCAACAACTCACTGTTATGATTCACAATTCCGATCATATCCTTCTTCTCCTCCTCGTCAAGCTCCCCGGCCGTCTCGTCTACCAGGATGTTGGTGAAGCCGACGATGGCATTTAGCGGTGTACGTATTTCATGGCTCATATTAGCCAGGAACGACTGCTTCAGTTCAGCGTTTTCCGCAATCTCTTTCGCCTTGATCAGTTCGTCCTCCCTTCGTACCAGTTCCTGTACATTCTGTATGACACCTGCTATCACCAATTCTCCCTGATTATCCTTCAGGCTGTCGCAACGGCATTCAAACCACTCGTACCCTTTCGCCTCCTCAAAGCAGAACCGCAGCCGCTGCAGAGCCATCACCTGCAACTCTTTCGTCTCCCTGAATAATTTCTCAATACACTGCATGTCATCGGGATGCAGATACTTTAAGAATTGCCTGAAAGCATAGCGCCGGCACTTGATACCGGTGAGCTGTATAAAGTTCTCGTCCAGGTTCAGCTCTCCCCTGCGTATATACCACAAAGAGATATTTCCTCCCGAGGTGGAAAGAGACAGATGCTCGTGTGCGCTCTTCAAAGCCTGTATATCTTCATGTTCACAACGGACTTTGCGGCGGATGCGCAGCAGGGCAATAAACAAGACAATAAACAAACAGACAAAGACAGCTCCGGAGACATATATTTCACGACGATATTTATCGTAAAAAGGCCGATTGAGTATTTTTACATTCTCCGGTACATTGGCTACATCAAAAACTTTAAAAGCAGAAAAAGGGGGCCAGTCCAAGATATATTCCTTGGCAAGCTCGCGGCGTTTAGGCCCTTTAACTCCATTCCCCACCCAAAATTCTTCTGCCAGCAAAGCTACGGCCCCTGCCGATATTGCATCGGTAGCCATATATCCACCTACAATGCCGATATTTTCGTTAAACCCCTCACGGATGCAACTGAATGAAGGAATATTCAGCACGCGGGAAACAGGCATGGTCGAAACATCCCATTTATCCAGCAAAAAAGCCGTATCATGTTGCCGTTCTTCGGGCATGCCGGTAATCACAAGCAGAGACAACCCTGCCATATAACGGAAAGGAAACATCTTTATCGTAAAATCCTTGGTATCCTCATTTCGGGAAAAACGGTCCATTATGGCCAGATTTTCTTTCTGAGCCAGACCATAAAGAGTCTGATAGATGTTCGAATCAAAAATACCTTTCTGTCTCCCCCATATAACAATATTCTTTTTATCCTCCTCCTCCAGTAACCTCTTCATAGAACATTTTCCCAAAAATGTTAAATCCAGGTTATATACCACAGTGATATTGTTACGGTCAAACAGCCGCTTCATGAATTCGATGTTCGTTTTGAAATCGGGTCTATCGGAAAGTAAATATACCGGTGCATCCTCGTATTGCCTCAACTGCTCTTCGTTGGGAAAATGAATGTTACTCAGCACAACAGGACGCTTCCGCAGCAAAGGGTGTGCCGACTTCAAAACTGAATAAGCAGCCTGATCTCCTACAACCAGCAGCATATCCACACTTTCGTCACCAACAGAATCCAGATAACCGCGCATGCGTTCTACTTCTTCCTGCTCGTTGTAAAACTCACAATTTAAATAAAATTCTGTAATCCGTGGAGTAATCCCTTTTGCTTTCAGTTCCTCTTCCAGATTTTGCCGGAACTTACCATATCCTATATCATTTGGACCGAACGAATAAACCAATTGTATATTCTTCTCCATCTGTTCCGTCCGCCGACTTTGTGCAGAATACACCCAACCGGCTGTTAAAATCAGAAGAAAGCCGATAACGGCGATGTATAGAATTCTGGAACGTTTCATTAAAACCCTTGCTGACGTTTGTTTTCCCTTTCAATTTTAAAAACTACAAATATAGACTATATTATTTATATATAAATACAAAGAGGCACATTCTTTATAGGGAAAATCCTATTGCACAATAGGGAAAAAAGCTGTGACAGAGGAAACTTCTTTTGTATCTTCGTAACATCTAAATAATAAATTTACTAAAAAAGATACGACTATGAAACGACTTGCTATTCTGTTTGTGCTTGTTCTGACATCGTGCATCCTGTATGCCAGAAGTGGAAAAGGGGATAATCTCAGCGGTCCTATCGCGCTGAAAGGCGAATTGACGGAGAAATATCAAAACTACTCAAAAGGGACTCCGGTCGTCATACGCGGAGTGCGAAAGATGAGAATTTCGCCCAACGATGCGGTGGGCATCACTTACGGAGTGGAAATCGACGGACTGCAATATCCTATCGGAGAGGAAGAAGCCAACAAAATCATCCGGTTGAAACCGGAAACGGTCCTTGAGTACTGGCAGGGAATTTACCTGTCACAAGGCATGTACGATTACTACGACCGGAAAGGATACCGCTATGACATGCGGCAAGAGCTGGACGAGGAGTGCCTGGACTATCTGGACAAATTAAACGAAATCAGTTATAAAGACGCTTACATCGAGGATTACGTACAAGCCATTTTTGCCAAAGTCAATCCGGGAGAGGTGGATTCCAAACGTCCGGAACGCCTGAATGTACGCATCATCCAGTCGCCCGAACCGGATGCTTATATGTTGCCTAACGGCGCTATGCTGGTAAGTACCGGTTTACTGTGCACACTCGACTCCGAAGAGGAGCTGGAAGCCGTCATTGCCAACGAAATGGTTCACTTCATCCTCGATCATCAGGTGAACAACGTGTCACGTGCCGAAACCCGTGCCAAACGTGCCGCTTTCTGGGCAGACGTGCTCGGTACGGTAGCCATGGCGGCCGATGACACCAACTGGATGTACGGATACGACGAACGGGTGGGCGCCATTGAACTGGCCGCCAGCATCGGAACCATTGCGGCATTGGTCAACGTACGGACAGTAAACCGCCTGGGAATGGATTACAACAGCAAACAAGAGATACAGGCCGACCGGATTGCAAGAGACTATCTGGCGTTCAAAGGATTGAACCCCGATGCATTATCCTCGGCTATCGCAAAAATAAAAGATTTCTATGGTTCAACGCACCGTTACAACAACCTGACACGATATGACAGCTATGCACGACTGAAAGAACGACTTGCCAAACTGGGAGAAAAAGAAAGCATCCACAGCCATGCTTATCAGAAAGCGACATCGGATATCGTGACGTTCAACGCAGCCATGTACCAGGGAGACAAACGCTACAAAATGGCCGAACAGCTTGTATGCAAGAACATAGACAACAAGGTGGCTTCGGACCACGATTACGTAATTCTGGTGAAAGCACGCATGGCACAGGAAAACACTCCCGAAAGCAATGAATCCTGCCTGAAACTGCTGGAGAAAGCCAAAGAGATCGCTACCGCCCGCAACCTGGACATCAACAAACAGGAGATCCTGCTGCTGATGCGCATGAACAAACAGGTAAAGGCTGCCGATAAGCTGAAGGAATACAGGGATCTGCTGATGCAATACCAACAGCAGAACGCGCTCGGTTCGGAAGAATCCGGATGGATCGGTGAAGAGATGAACTGGGCAGAGAAGATGCTGTCGAAGATCAGCCTGCTGTAAAGCCCAGTCACCAATATTTCAAAGGGTGTAGCCACAGCGGTCGGATGGCTACACCCTTTGCTGTGTATGACTACACCTTCCGGAACAGAGGGTGTAGCCCTTTTTATAATCAGAAGTTAGTATAGACGCGACATCCATGGGCAGGTATCGTCAGGCCGGTCTGCATCGAGGTCACATGGAGTTTCGTACCATTCAGATACTCCGTCCAGACTCCCGTTGCCGGGAAGGTAGTGATTGCCTCTATCGGCTTAGCGGTGAAATTGCCCACCACCACCAACTTCTTGCCGTTGGCTGCCTCGAGGGTGAGAAAACGTCCTCCGGTCCAATTGGCCGTCTTCACCAGCCAGGAGAACGTGGCTCCGGGATCAAAGAGTTCAGCATGTTCCCGCCGCAGTTTCAACAGCTTTGCGTACGTATCACACAATTCTTTCCGGGCTCCATTATCCAGATATTCCCAATGCAGGGGTTTCTTACCGGTCCGCCCTCCCTCTTCAATCGATACATCATATCCCATTTCACCAAACTGCCAGACCATCTTAGGCCCGGGTGCCGTGAAAAAGAATGAAGCATTCGTGGCAAGCTGTTTCATACGGGCATTCGGATCCGATTTTAAAGGCTCCCCGCTGTAAGCAATCTGCTTGAAGGCTGTCCGTTCTTCGTCATGGCTTTCCATAAAGCCAACCCATCCTCCGTAGGGCATGGTAGTTCCGAAAGTGACCAACGGAGTAAAATCACTGTCCGACTGATAGCCCATTGCCGACTGGCAATAAGCATTGTTCAGGTTGCGCCAAAGCTGCATGCCTTCTTCCGCCAACTCGCTCTCCTCTTTTTCGTCACAGAAATGCTCAAGGATGACGACAGCCTGCGGATTCACTTCACGAATTGCCCCGTTATAATCTTTCAGGATGGCAATACGCGAAGCATCATATTTTCCGGCGGTGGCCTCCGTACTGCTGTTCTGCGTGAACCCTTTCGTCATGTCGAAACGGAAACCATCGATGTGATACTCTTCCAGCAGGAACTTCAGATTCCGTTTTACAAATGCACGCACCAAGGGCGATTCATGGTTGAAATCGTGGAAGACACCGTAAGGATGGGGCTCTTTCACATTAAACCAGGGGTTATCGGCTGCCGTACGGTTGTTTTTGGTATCCCAATACAAACGGGCAAAAGGATGCGAACCACTGGCATGGTTGTAGACAACATCAAAAAGGACAGCCATACCCGCTTCGTGGCATTTATCGATGAAAGCCTTATACATGCGGTCCGTACCGTAAGCCTTGTCCAGAGCGAAATAGAAACAAGGATTGTATCCCCAACTGTCGTTTCCGTCGAACTCCTGCACCGGCATCAGTTCGACGGCATTGAAGCCCAGACTTTTCAGATACCCTATCTTCTCCATCGCCCCGTTCAGGTCGCCTGTAGCAGTGAAGTCGCGCAACAACAGTTCGTAGATCATCAGGTTCTCTTTATCGGGTATCCGGAAGTTTTTGACCTTCCAGTCATAAGCATCCTCCCGTATCTTGAACACAGAAGCAATGCCGACAGCCCCCGAAGGATACTCTTTCGCATCGGGATAGGTAGAAGAGGAAATGTATTTATCATTATCCGGATCGAGTATCTTACGGCTGTAAGCATCGGCCAGACGAAGGGTCTCCCCTTCCCTCGTACCTACATAATACTGAAAAGCATATTCACGGGCGGGCTGAAGTCCGGTCAGCGTAATCCACCAGCACCCCGCAGCGTCATCCCGGTTCATCTGGCTGTTGCTTTCATTGCTCAGCTTCCAGTCATTAAAGTCGCCCACGACATGTGCAAAGTCCTTATGTCCTCCCTTTTTGTCTTTATCATACAGCACCAGTGTGACAGTCGACGGGTCCACCGGATTGATGCCTTCCTGCAAACCGCCGGGCATGGAGGCATATTTGACAGCCGCCGGCTCAAAAGGTTTGTACAAACGATCGGTAACAGTGACAAACGAGTCCCCGTCCAGTCCCTTTTTGCTGCCGTCGGCACTGCGGATGACGATGCCCAGCTGCCGGACCGGAGTCTCGCCCGAATCGAACCATTGGCGTATCGAAGGCTCCAGCGTAATGCTCCAGATATTATCTGCCACCCGGTTCATTTTGCACTTGTCCACATTGGTATTCCAGTCCGCAGGCACATGCATCCAGCTCCCTTCCGACACCACTCCCGCATGTACATAAACATCACCCGTATAGTCATAAAGCGGAGAATCCTTCGTTGCTTTAAAGTACAGGGTCAGTGGGAGATCGGCATCCGGAGCCCCGGGCCGGAAACTCAGCCCGTCGTCACAGCTCCCCTCCTGTGTGATCCGGAGCTTTTCCGAAAGGCTGCCGCTCCTGATCACAATCTCTCCTTCACGCCCAGCCGGCCCCTGATTGGGAGCCACCGCAAAAGTCAGGTTGGCAGACACCAACCCGCGGGTATTGACCTGAGAAATCCAACTGCGGCCCGCTTCCGGGATTTCGACCTCAAATGCGATATTGGCTTTTACTTCCACCTGCACATTTCCTCCTTCTTTGCCTATTTCGAAGCGGGAGGCCGTCAGTGTCAGCGCATCTTTCTGCTTTTGTGAAACGGTAAAGCTCTTTTCAATTCCTCCTGTCACCAAGGTCAGTTTCACGCTCCGGCTGTCATAACCGGTGTTTTCCTGTGTACTGACAGTGACGGAAGCGTCGCCCGCCCCACCCGAAGACGGGGTCACCGTACACCAGTCTGCCGCCGTACGTATATCCGCACCGGTCAGCGAGATCCGCCACGGACGCCCTGCCGAGAACGACAAAGTCCGTGTTCCCGAAACAGCGGGAAAGTCAATGCCTTGCTCAAAATAAGTTTCACTATCAGACGAAAGGATCAGAGAATCGGTTTCTTCTTCATCCGACGAACAACCGAAACCAATCAGCGGAAGCAGGAGAAGCAGAAACGGAAAAGATAAATATTTCATAGATTAAAAGGTATTATTGTATATAAAAAGAAGAGAGGGATATATAAAAATTCACCACAGAGGGTACAGCGTAACACAGAGTCGATTTTTATGTCACTGATTATCGACATGAATACTCTGTGTTACCCTGTGTTCTCTGTGGTGAGAAAATTACCTGTGGTAAAAAATACAGGATTATTTCTTAGTCATGGTAGCCGTTTTGGCATCCGGATTCAACACAATGGTATAAGTTCCGGCTGTCACCTTCATATTGTCACCATCCTGAGTCAGTGCTCCCAGAGTGCCGCCCAGATTGACAGTCCATGCACCATCCCATCTGAACTTCATCTCACCGGCCACCAGAACAACATCCACCGACCAGAGTTTGGTTGCCGGATCATAATTCATCAAGGTTCCTTTATCCCATCCGCCGGGCGTGGCGTCACCGATCACTTCCCATCCGGTCTTGGTCAACGAGGCTGTCAGCTTCTTCATATCGGCACCTACCCGATAGTAACCGGCTGTTTCAATCTTGATGTTATCGCCATCGCTGGGTTTCAGAATAAATGTCCCTACGTTCTTATCTCCATCCCAATTGATAGAGCCTACTATACCGATCCATACTCCGGCATCCCAGAACTTGAATTTGGTATCGGCATCGAAATAGTGTGTCCCGGTATAGATAAAGTCGCGGGCGGCAGACACTACTTTGTAGCAATCGTCTTTCTCGGCGTCCCATCCCTGATAGCTTCCCGGCAGCGCCATTTCCGCACTGGACAGTTCAACGGTGGTTTCCACCATGCTATAAGAATATTTACCGGCATTTGTCAGATTCAGGGTAATCACGTACGGGCTGGCTTTCAGCACCTTGAAGTTAGTAGGCCCTGCCACCAGTTCGCCTTCAAGCTCAGACTCCTTACCGGGCACTGCTCCGTAGTTATCGGAATCCCAGCTATTGTTCGACCTGAATTTAAACTCTTTGTCAAGCAACGGAGTAGTCACCGTCCATAAGCGGGTAGTGGCATCATAATCCATTTGCGTGTCCTTATCCCAACCACCGGAAGTAGCGTCTCCCACCACTCCCCATACAAGGGGTTCGGTCTGTTCTACCTTACCTTCGGCATCTACTTTGATTCCGTAAAATCCTTTTTTCGCAACCGTCAGGTCCTTTGCCAGAACCTTGGTAAGATCACTTCCGTCCACAATGGCATACGAAGCGCCGTCCGCGTCAAAGTTGGCATATCCCTGATATACCCCGTCGCCATCCGGGTCGCCCAGGAGGTAAGCATTCATATAGTCCCAGTCGGGATAACCCACGGCTACATAAGCAAATTTCCAGTCAACCGCATTCGGATCAAAAGGAGTAGCCTTGAAAGTAATCGAGTTCGAAGCCGGATCAGCTGTCAAGTCATACGCCTTAGAAGTCAGCGTAATCGTAAAGTTATAAGTCTGTCCCGGATAAGCGCCCACTTTGGCCATCATAGCGTTCATCTGTGCATTGGTAAACTTCAGGACGGTAGCCCCGGTTTCACCTAATAAAACGGTTTTCGCATTCGCGTCATTCGTCAGCGTAACGTCATAGTTCACCACTGCCTTCACTCCATAGTCCGCCGGCGTCCATTTAATCTCGGGGAACTCCGCCGCAGCATTTTCATCGTTGAAAGTAAAGTCGCTTTGAGAGAAAGGCTCAAAAGCAGAGGCTTTCTGCAACTCCATGACGGGCGACTTCTCGTCTTCGCAAGCCGTAAAAGCCAGGAGCCCTAACAACAGTGTATAGAAATATATTTTTTTCATAATCTTATTCGTTGTTTTTAATGGTCATTCGATTTTAGTATCCTTCATTCTGCTTAAGATTGGTGTTAGAACCGATATCGTCTGACGGAATCGGGAACACGTTGTAGAAGTTCTCTACAGCCTTACCTTTAGCAGCACCGCCCTTCCAGGGCCATACATAACCGGCAGTAGTAAACAGTCCGAAACGTACCAGGTCCGTACGGCGTTGTCCTTCGAAAAAGAATTCACGTCCCCGCTCGTCAATGATGAAGTTCAATGTCAAATCGGAATCGGAGATAGGAGCCAGCGTTTTATCACTGTATGCTCTCTTACGCAGATCGTTCACATAACGGAGAGCAGTAGCTCTGTCGCCACCCTGACCGCCTCTGAGCACAGCTTCCGCATACGTCAGGTAGATCTCACCCAGACGGAAGAGCGGGAAGTCAACGTAAGCTTCCTTAGAAGGAGGCAGCGTTCCGTCCTTGTTCACATTGAAGTATTTGGCAACAGGAATACCATTATTCTGGAATGTATTTTCGTCAATAATTTCAATACTGGTTGTCAGATCGGTACGAAGCATTGCCTTACGGGTATCCGCATCGCTGCTGCTCTCTTTAAGGAACAGGTTGTAGAGTGAAGATTTTGCCCTCACACCCTGCCATGCTCCTTTGGCGTTGACTTCATCCTGAGTTGCCGTAGCCCCCCAACATAAGAAGGCGGTCATACCACCCCAGGTCATCGTCTGGTCGCCTTCATAGCGTACAGGGAAGATCATTTCGTTAGACAAGTGATTGTCTGCCTTGAACATATCCACATAAACAGGTTCCAACTGATAGCCCACTTCGATCACCTTCTTTGCATACGTGATACATTCGGTGTATTTGTTCAGGCCGACGTAAGTCTCCGCATTGAGGTACAAGCGTGACAAGAGTGCCCATGCGGCAGCCTTGTTGGCATGTCCGTAGTCCTGGCTGTATCCCACTGTCGGTTCCGACATATCTTCCACACACTCAGTCAGCTCTTTCTCAATCCAGTTGAACAGGTCGGCAGCCATGATCTGCTTCGGCGGAATGCTTCCGATCGGGCTGTTTTCGTCTACAAACGGTACATTGCGATACAGGTCGAGCGCATACTCATAGCTCAGTGCACGCAGGAAACGGGCTTCGGCACGCCATGTCTTGATCGAGGCTTTCAGTGAAGCGTCGCAACCGCGGGCATCCAGTTTATCTTCGGTCGTTTCGCGCAGATAGGCGTTGGCTACGTTGATCTGATAGAACAGGCGGTAATATGAACCCTTGATCCACGGACTGGATGCACCCCAGGAGATGTGGTTGAATTCAGGGATACCGGGGTCGTTCCATGCACAGTGTGCGATGTCCGAAGGCAGATCCTGCATATTCCACAATACACGGAGGAAGGAAGCCTGGCTACCGCCGTCGATACCTACCACATCCTGATCGGAGTCACCTCCGCTGTTACCACCGATGGCCATACCCGCATAAATCTTAGCGAGGCTCTGTTCATAGGCTAAAGGCTCGTTCCCGAAAACAACATCGGAAACCAATTCGTCTTTGTCCAGTGGAACCGTATCGAGGTCGTTCACACAAGACGCTACTCCTAACATCATTCCCAGCAATGCACAGGGAAGAAGATATTTAAATTTTATTGTTTTCATGTTTTACAGATTTAAAAATTGAGATTAAGGCCGATCATGAATACACGGGGGCGAGGATAGATGTTGTTATCGATTCCTTCACCACTGATTTCCGGATCCAGTCCCTTGTACTTAGTGATGACAAACGGATTCTGTACCGTAGCATATACGCGTGCACTCTGTTTATCATTGAAGAGCTTGTTGAACGTATACCCTAAAGAGATGTTGTCCATACGCACGAACGAAGCATTCTGAACGTAATAGCTCGAACGGTATTGAGCGTTCTTGAAGTCGGTGCTGCGGGCAGAGGTCAGACGGTTCTTCAGGAATCCGGTCTGGTCATACATATTGGCGCCTTCGTATGCTTCACGGTTGGACTGTACGTTGTTGTAAACATAGTTACCAAAGCTGCCGCGCAAAGCAAATGAAAAGTCCCAGTTTTTATAAGAAAGTTGTGAGGTCAGCCCCATGAACACGTCGGGAGCAGCTTTCTTGAAGCAGATCAGGTCGGCGTCGTTAATCTGGTTATCGCCATTCTGGTCTACATAAGCACCTTCGATAGGTTTACCGTCGGGACCGTAAATCTGCTCGAACACGTAGAAGGAGTTGAATGCCTCGCCTACCCGGTGGATCAGGGCGTTGTATCCTGTACCACCGTCGATACCGCCATGGATGACACCGGCATAGTTGGGGTCGTCGTTGAAGGTCATCTTGGTGATCTTGTTCTTATTGTAAGAGATGTTGTAGCCGATGTTCCAGTTCCAGTCTTTGGTTGAAACGGCATGGGCATTGATGCTGAATTCAAAACCCTTGTTCTCCAATGTACCTACATTGGTCAGCAGTTGATTGCTGAAGTTGGTTCCGGCAGGAGCTGTAACGGTGTTCAGCAAGTCCTTCGTTTTACGGAAGTAATAGTCGATTGTACCCGTGATGCGTCCATTCAGGAAACCATAATCGATACCTACGTTCCAGGTAGTGGTTTCTTCCCACTTCAGGTTCTGGTCGTAAGGTTGCGGAGCAATCAGAGAGTATTCGGTATCACCGAAATAATAGTTGGCACCTGCCTTGGAGTACATATAGCGGGCCATATACGGATAGTCTCCGTTACCCAGGTTCTGCTGTCCGGTCACACCATAGCCCAAACGCAGCTTCAGGTCCGAGATAGCGTTCACATTCTTCAGGAATGACTCCTCGTTCAGTTTCCACGCCAGTGCTACGGACGGGAACAATCCCCAGCGGTTGTCCGGGCTGAAACGTGAAGAACCGTCGTTACGCAAGGTGAATGTCACCAGATAACGGTTCAACAATGTATAGTTGAGACGTCCGAAGAAAGAAACCAGGTAGCTTTCGCTCGCATAGTCATCCCCCTTCTTATAGAATTCTTCCCCGGTCTTCTCTGCATAAGCGGCCGAGTAGGGATAAGAGTTGGTAGTCGAATTATAGAAATGCTGCCAGGAGTAACCTGCCATGACGTCGATGTAGTTGACTCCGAACGTATTGGTATAGTTCAGGTAGAAATCGAGCAAGGTGTTGCGCTTCAACTGTGTATAATGGCTGTTTTCGCCAAAACCGCTTTTGAAGTTACCCGTACAGTAAGTCAGCGGTGAATTGTCGGCGATAATCACGTCACCCTTACTCTTCGATACGTCATAACCTAAATTCAGGTTAGCGCGCAGTTCGGGCAGGAAGTGGAATTTATAATCGATCTGCGCATTGCCGATACTGCGGTAAACGGTCGATTTATCATCTTTCTCTTCAAGCATGGCAACAGGGTTGGCCAGACCGATATCAATCGGAGAAATCTTGTCTCCCTCCTGCTTCATATACATAAAGTATCCGTTTCCATAAGGGTTGCCTTCCATATAGACAGGCTGTGTGGGGTCATACTGGGTAGCCAGACCGATAGCTGCACGGTCGGCAAAACGGTTCTTGTTGTACACTCCCTTCACATTCAGCTGGATGTTGAGCTTCTTGTCGAAGAAGTTGGGGTTCAGGTTAATGGCACCTGTCAGACGTTGCATGTTCGAAGTCTTCAGGATACCGTTTTCGTTTGTATACGCCACAGACACACGATAAGGCATATGCGGAACGGCTCCGGATACACTTACATTATGGTCGGTGCTGAAAGCCGTGCGGAATATTTCATCCTGCCAGTCGGTAGAGGTTTTGCCCAAAGCGTTGGCCTGAAGACTATTCTCGCCAAACTTCTCGATCACGAAATTACGGAAATCGTCTGCCTTCATCACATCGACCGTATTCGACTTCGTACTGATAGAAAACGTGCCGCTGTAGTCCACCTTCACGCGTCCCGACTGTCCCTTCTTGGTGGTAATGATGATAACACCATTGGAGGCACGCGAACCGTAAATAGCAGTAGCAGAGGCATCTTTCAGAATCGTAAACGTCTCGATGTCATTGGGGTGGACGGTAGAGAGCGGATTGCCCATACCTTTGATTTCGGTGTTATCGACAGGCACCCCGTCAATAACGATCAGCGGGTCGTTGCTGGCCGACATGGACGAACCTCCGCGCACACGGATCGTAGCCCCGGCTCCCGGAGCGCCGCCGTCGGTAATCACGCTGACACCTGCGGCCTTACCCACCAACAGGTCGGAAGCCGAAGTAGCCATACCTTTTACCATCTTGTCCGCATCGATTGCCATCACCGAGCCGGTCACGTCATTCTTCTTCACGGTACCATAACCGATCACCACCGCTTCCTGAAGCATCACCGCGTCATCTTGGAGGGTCACCGTCACACTGGGAGCAGCTTTCACTTCAACCGGCTTGTAACCGATGAAAGAAATTACAAGAGTTGAATTTTGAGGAACACTCAGAATAAAGTTTCCGTTCAGATCGGTAATCGTACCGATAGAAGAATTATCCTTCACAACCACATTCGCGCCGATTACGGGTTCACCCGTTGAATCTTTCACATGTCCCTTGACAGAGACTTGCTGTGCATAAGCGCTCAATGACAAGAATAGCCCAAACAACAGGGGCAGAATCATACGACAGATTCTAAGATTAACTTGCTTCATGCATTTAAAAATTAAAGTTAACAATATAAATATTAATATGATTTCTAAACTTTACATAGAGAATGAACGACTCCATTCCCGTTCTTGATTACGTAGCAAAAATAGTATATTAAGCGACAGCCACTTATTTAATGTCCGACAAATCCGCTCCCGCAACTACGCAAACGATTGCACCGTAAAAGCGGGGTTATAGCACATTGTCACCGAACTTTTTAGCCTCCTTTACACTATTTTTGTATCATATTAAACAAATCCGTAAATACATTGGTTTTGTTTTTATATAAAATCATTTACCTTTGGGTGAAAAACGAATCAAGTTCACCACAGATTACACAGATTAACGCAGATTCTTTGAATCTAATTCTCAATGAAATAAATCATTTATCTGTGAAAATCTGTGTAATCTGTGGTGAATAAAACCAATCAACCATGAATAAACCGCAAATCACGATCAAAGACATCGCCCGCGAACTGGGAGTCTCCCCCTCCACCGTATCGAGGGCCTTGAAGGACAATCCCGACATCAGCCAGGAAACAAGGGACGCTATACATAAGTACGCGCGCGAACATAATTATAAGCCTAATGTATTGGCACTGAACCTGCGCACGAGCCGTTCCAACACCATCGGGGTCATCATTCCACAACTCGTGCACCACTTTTTTTCGTGTGTGCTGAGCGGCATCGAGGAGACGGCGGCAAAAGCCGGATACAACATCCTGGTGGCACAGAGCAACGAAGAGTATGAACGGGAAGTGAAAATCGTCCACTCTTTTCTCGCGGCACGGGTTTGCGGGGTCATCACTTCCCTGGCCAAAGACACCTCCCAATACGACCATTACCAGGAGTTGCTGGACAATAATATCCCCATCGTGTTTTACGACCGTATCTGTACCGGAATCAATACCGAACGGGTGGTGGTGGACGATTACGCGGGCTCGTTTGCGGCGGTGGAGTATATGATACAGACCGGATGCAAACGCATCTTTTTTTACAGCGCCGCCCCTCACCTCGAAATCTCCAAGAACCGGCGGAACGGTTATCTGGATGCCATGAAGAAGTACCGGATTCCGGTAGACCAGAGCATGATCAAGCTGTGTGATACCCGCGAGAAAGCAATTGCCATTACTCCCGCCCTGCTGGAAGGCCCCGACCGTCCGGACGGTTTCTTTGCCATCAACGACGAAACAGCATCGGGCATCCTCTATTCCTGCAAACTGGTGGGACGGAAAGTGCCGGACGAAGTGTCCATCTGCGGGTTCACAGACGGAGCCATTGCCCAAAGCACAGACCCGAAACTGACCACGGTAGAGCAGCACGGCGAGGAGGTAGGCAAAAGTGCCATCAAGCTGCTGATAGAAAAACTGGAGGGAAACGATGAAGGAAAAAGCAGCAACAAAATCGTGCGGACCAACCTGGTGGTACGAGGAACAACGAAATAAACCGGGTTCACCACAGAGGACACGGAGGACACAGAGGATGCAGAGTTTTAATCTCTTGTTTGTCGGATTATTTTAAGAGAAAATCTTCTCTGTGCCCTCTGTGTCCTCCGTGGTGAATCCATTTCTAACGAAATCATTTATCATAAATATCATGAAAGTAAAACCTGACTTAAGTTTTTGGAAGCTGTGGAACATCAGCTTTGGTTTTTTCGGCGTACAGATTGCATACGCACTGCAAAGCGCCAACATCAGCCGCATATTTGCCACATTAGGCGCCGATCCGCACAGTCTGAGCTATTTCTGGATACTCCCTCCGTTAGCGGGAATCATCGTACAGCCCATCATCGGTTCGGCAAGCGACAAAACCTGGACACGCTTCGGGCGGCGCATCCCTTACCTTTTTGTAGGTTCGCTGATCGCGGTGCTCGTGATGTGCCTGCTGCCCAACGCAGGCAGTTTCGGCATGGCAGTGGGCACGGCGATGACCTTCGGACTGGTGTCGCTGATGTTCCTCGATACTTCGATCAACATGGCCATGCAGCCTTTCAAAATGCTGGTGGGCGACATGGTAAACGAGAAACAGAAGGGACTAGCCTACTCCATCCAGAGCTTCCTATGCAATGCCGGCAGCCTGGTAGGTTATCTGTTCCCGTTCATCTTCACGTTTATCGGCATCAGCAATACGGCGGGCAAGGGGACGGTACCCGATTCGGTGATTTACTCGTTCTACATCGGTGCCGCCATCCTGATCCTGTGCGTCATCTACACCACGGTAAAAGTGAAAGAGATGCCCCCGAAAGAGTTTGAAGAATTCCACGGTATCACAGCCGACGAAAAGAAAGAGAAAACCGACTTCATCTCTCTGCTGAAGCATGCCCCGAAAGTATTCTGGACGGTAGGCCTGGTACAGTTCTTCTGCTGGGCGGCCTTCATGTACATGTGGACGTATACCAACGGTGCCATCGCAGCCACCGTATGGGGCACCACCGACGTGCAGAGCGCAGGCTATCAGGAAGCGGGCAACTGGGTAGGTGTCCTGTTTGCCGTACAGGCCATCGGCTCGGTCATCTGGGCAGTGGTGCTCCCCCTGTTCAAGGCACGCAAGCAGGCCTACGCACTGAGCCTCGTGCTGGGTGGCGCCGGATTTATATCCACCCTCTTCTTCCACAACGAATACCTGCTGTTCATCTCCTACCTGCTGATCGGATGCGCCTGGGCAGCCATGCTCGCCCTGCCGTTCACCATCCTGACCAATTCTGTTTCGGGCAAGAACATGGGCGCTTACCTGGGATTGTTCAACGGGACAATCTGCGTTCCGCAAATTGTAGCGGCACTCGTCGGCGGAGGCATCCTCCACCTTGTCGGCGGACATCAGGTGAACATGCTGGTATTGGCGGGCGTACTGCTGATCGTGGGAGCCGTTTGCGTCTATTTCATCAAAGAGACGGTGGTGCATCACGAAGGGTAAGCGGAAGAGGCGTATGTGTCGAAACCCACCACAGAGGACACAGAGTAACACAGAGGCGATTTAAAGTTGTTGATTATTAATAAAAAGCCTCTGTGATACTCTGTGTTACTCCGTGGTGAAAAGGGTTCTGACACAACCTCCTCTTCCGGCCGCTCAGCCTTGCCTGTCACTCCATAGAGATGATCTTAGCGTTTTCGTCATACTGATAAGGAACGCCCGATGCAGCCCGGTTCATATCACTGACCTTACCGGTGACAGGACCCGCGATAATTTCCACATCGGTCAGCGTCAAATGGGTTTCATCAGACCCGGTCCCAAATCCATAAGTTCCTTTATTGCAAGTGGTATAGCATCCGGTCATTCGGGCTACTCCATCGTAGAGTTCATATTCCCCGAACAGTCCGCCTACATTTTTATCATAACTGCCGGTCGTGCCGACGGTTCCCGTAGCGTAACAAGCCAGTATAGATTGCGTAGAATGCTGTGAAGCGCCGATAAGTCCGCCCAAACAATTCTCCCGATTATGGGTAGCGGACGACACGTCCCCCGTGGCGTAACACAGCACAATGCTTTGTGTAGCGCCATTCATGCCATTGCGCCCTATCAGCCCTCCCAGGTTAACTCTGCCGTTTCCACCGGAAGTAACCGTTCCGGTAGCATAGCAGGCCATAATCGTCTGCGCGCTAAAATTACTGGAGTTCCCCCCGATCAACCCACCGGCATAGGCCGCTTGCGCACCGGTCAGAATTACATTGCCTGTGGCGGAACAGTCCGTAATGGTACCGACTTGCTGGGCCATACCTATCAATCCGCCCACAACATTTTCGGCAGACACAGCGCAGGCAGCCCTGCTATGAAGAACGGTGCCTGCATTGACTTCGCCTATCAGTCCGCCTACATAACTATTTCCGATAATTTCTCCGCCAAGCACCGTACAAGATTCTATGTCGCTATTTTCCGCCTCTCCTATCAGGCCGCCGATATATATACAATTCTTACCATTCACTTCTATATCCGTCACCTGACAACCGGTAACCGTACTGCTCCGGGCTCCTCCGATCAGTCCGCCTATACGATCCCTTTGAAGCACCTCGAATTTCGGAGATTCAATCCGGATATTCTTTATCTCCGCCGATACAGCCTTGCCCACTAAACCATAGTAATCAAATACATCCGCTTTTTCTATTTTCAGGTTCGACACCGTATGATCCTGTCCGTCCAGCACACCGCTGAAGCCGGGCGAACCGTCTTCCCCTCCGATAGGCGTCCAGCGGGTCCCGTTCAGGTCGATGTCCGCTTCAAGCCTGAAATGCCTGCCGCCGTACGCATCGCCCCGGTTCACACTGTAGGCCAGCCCCATCAGGTCCGCTTTGTTCCTGATCCGGTAGGGTTTGGCTGCCGTACCGTCATTTTCGGCGTTCTTCGTCAGGCTCAGGAGGTAGAAGGTGCTGTGTCCCGCATTGTCCGTAGCCATCAGCGTCACGTCATTCTTTCCGGTGATGGCGGTGGCGTCGATCTTCCTGTTTGTCTCGTCAACAGTCACAAGCCATCCGTCATTGGTTTGCCTGAACAGCGATACACGCACTTTACCGGCATCTCCCTTTATTTGATAGGTGATTCCGTCCATCTCGTCCATGGCGATGGTCCGGCTCGGGTCTATGGGAGTGGTCCCCGAAAAGAAATCCAGCCCCAGCGCGATATACTTAGGGATGCGCAAAGTGGGGTTGTCCGTCAGATCGTCCGGAGTGTTATCAGACAGAATGAACACGACGTAGTCCGGATCCGAATTGTCCATGCCCGCGAAAACAGCGTCTTTTCCATCGGTTCCGTTGGTTCCGTCAACCCCGTCAGTTCCATTAGTTCCGTTATCGCCGGATACCTTCGTCCATGTCCCGCCGCCATCTACCGAAAGATACACAGCGTCCGCCTTGTATCCGTCCCCCAATTCCGACCCGGTTTTCAAAGTCGGGGAAATTGCCTTATCACCTTCATCACCGGTGGTACGTATCTTGTCTCCATTGGCATCCGTCATCCAGGCCGGAGCACCTGTGCCCGTCTGCACGGTCCAGTAGTACAGGCCGTCGGCGGCTTTGGCCACTCCTATAACCGGGCTTACTCCGTTGACTCCGTCCTTGCCATCTTTGCCATCCTCACCATCTTTGCCATCCTCACCATCTTTGCCGTCTTCACCATCCTGACCATCCTTGCCGTTCTTTATGGTAATATTGCCTCCTTTCGAGAACGTGATGACATACCCCTCTTCTGACGGCGTCACCCCGGTCACAAAATCATTATTTTCCAGAGCTTCCACCAATCCTTTCAATGATAGAATCTCTTGGTTTACGGTAGTACACCACTTTTCCAGTTCGGCTACTTTACTTTCCACCTGATCCAGACGCCCCCTTAATTCGGAGTCGTCATAATAGCAAGAAGACACTGCAAATAAGGATATTCCTATCAGCGCAGTTCTAATACATAAAAATGACCTTTTCATAAATATTCAATTATCATATTAACAAAACGAATTAGCAGCCAAATGCTTACAAAGGTACTCTTTGTCGTATTTCAAGACACGGGCACGATATAATCATTTTATTATCAGTACATTGCAAGCTCCAAGCAGTATCTTTCATTACTATTTGTGTTTCAAAAAACGTACGTCTTTTGGCACTCCACTTTTCAAGTTTTAGTTCACATTTCATTGTATCAGCTTTTCAACCTTCTCACCCGATGGTCAAAAATGCCTTGAAACCACGATAAAAACGCCTTTTGACAAACATAAATACATTTTATCCAAAAATATTATTTATAAATTATTTGGATAAACAAGAAGAAGAGACTATTTTTGTGCCAAAAGACGTACGTTTTTTGAAACAAATAAATCAGCATATTCTTCTTATAATCAACAATATATTTCAAATGCCGCCTGATACTCCTTATTTATCAAAGAATGTTATCAAAGCCTCTAAACCGTTCGTTTTTCACTAATATACCTTAATTTTACAGCCTTACTTATTGTAAATAATAATAAAATTATGAAGAAAGAATTTTTTTTAAATGTGAGGCTGAAATCAACGAAGGAAGCCTGAAATTAGTGTTTGAAGACCCGGAAGAGATTCTGGAAGTATGTAACAAGATTTACTCTACGAAAGAGGATCGCATTGTCATACAAAGAGAAAGAAATCAGTTACTTACGTTTGCTCTCCGGAATGCGGTCAGCCTCGATACCTTCGATCCGGACAAGCCGTTCATCCCCCATCTGACACACCAGCTATGCCGTGCCTATGACTTCCGGAGCATCTACCGTCCCCAACAGTCCGTATCGGAGGAATACATTGAAAGAGAGCTGTTTAAGCTCTGGAACGAGATGAAAGAGAAAAACAATGAAGAAACACTCCGGAAGGCGTAGAACGCCCCCGGAGGATTATATGGAAATACGCACCCGAAGCCCTACCTTTGCTGCTGCAGAATAGGTTTGAAAGAAAGCACTCTGCACAGAATCGAATCATTTAACTTGCATTATTATGAAATACGAATTATTTTTCCGCTATCGCGTCAGCATGATGTCCGACGACCGGGTGATCGCCCTATGCGAACAGAACGGCATAGAAGGCATAGGCATCTATACCGTCCTGCTGGCCGAGTTACGACAACACGAGGGGTATCGCTGCGCCTTTGCTTCACTGCCTGCACTGGCACGCCGCTGGAATGTATCCCCGGAAAAGCTGCAAAAGATAGTGTGCGACTTCCGCCTGTTCCGTCTCTACGCGGAAGACGAAAACGGGCGCAGCTTCTCAAGCATCTATCTCGACGAAGAGATGAACACCGAACCGGATACCCCCGTCCGGAACCGCATTTCAACCGGGACGGACCGCCGAGAATCCGCTGCAACCGGGACTGCGGTTGCCGGAGCCACCACCGCGGGTGGGGTGAAAGTCACCGTGAAACGTGCTGCCAACGGGCGTTTCACCGCAACACGGTGTAAGAAAAAGAATATATTAAAAGAAAAAGAAGAAGAAGAGACCATCAGGGCTGCCCCCGAGCCTCCTTCCGTCCCAATAACGGAACCGCCCCGACAGCCCTCGCCGCAAAGATGGGAAACATACGTGGAGAGTGCTTTCGGCGAACAGTCGTGGCTGGAGGTGCAGGCCATGCACTCAGGCATGGGCTTCCGCTTCATGGAGCTGCTGCCACACATCCGGACATTCTTCAAGCAACATATCGTGACGTATGGCAAAGAGCAAACCCTCTTCTCCATAGCCGACGCCAAAAGTTACTTCAGCAACTTCATCCGTCGCGGCTCTGCCACCCGGCAGGC
>UMED01007197.1_pt1 | contig 21039 bp, 22 predicted proteins | sample 1964661 | NCBI WGS metagenome assembly UMED01 (sample SAMEA4836011, study PRJEB28245) | human gut metagenome | biome: gut microbiome; material: fecal sample | place: Denmark | collected 2008
TTTTTTCCGGCTTAGTTTTCATAGATTACTTGACACTACCTCAATATTCTATTATCAACGTACCACCCAGGGCATTTGCATCAACCTAGGAGGGCAGTATTTCTGCCTAGCTTATACAATGACGGTTTCCGATGCACCGACAACAACCGTTTGAACACAGGGCCTACCTATCGCAACGACCCTCCACTCAGCTTTTACACGGACTTGTGACCGTTCTCCATGGGGAGAGTAGCTTTAAAGGGGAAGGGGCTAGGCCCCTTGCTCCACTATGTTGTTAAGTTCATCCCAGAGAGAAGTAAGTTGAACAAATGAATCCGTTGCTCTGGTAATTGCGTCAGCATCACCAGAGTTGAACGCTTCCACCAACTTGCTACTAGCAATATCCTTGTAATTCTGGAAAACCTGTTTCTCCTTTTTTGTCATTTCTCTTCCCCTTCCTTTTTTGCTATGAATCTGATATACTTAAGTTGAATTAGTGGCTCCATTCTCACTGCTACACTGTATCATGTTCTCGTTGCTATGGAGCTTTATTTCTGGTTTGTAAGTTTATGTTTATTTAACTTACAAGCCTATTATATAACATTATGGCCATAATATCTATTGGCATTATGACCATAATTCAAAAAGTTTTTCATGCATTATGACCATAATTAACAAGGAGAGAAAAAAATGGGAGACTTTAACCAATCTAAATACATCAATGATTTTATAAAAGAAACATATGATACAATAAAAGTACAAGTACCAAAAGGACAGAAAGAGTTAATAAAAGAACATGCCAAAAAGAAAGGGTTTAAATCGGTAAATGAATACATGAAAGACCTAATCACGAAAGACATGGAGCGGGCAGGAGAGAAGCAGGGCATCCATATCCAGAACAGCAACGGGGTAGTGATAGGCGGAGCCAATAACAAGGGAATTGTGATTGGCGATGTCAAGGGCAAAATAAACATGTAATCTATAAATAAGAACCTCCCTGTCAATTCTATACAATTAGCAGGGGGGGGGCTATTTTGCAGACGATAATTGCAAATGTTATACATGTAGTAATAGCCATACTTATGTACAAAGATACAGTGATAATATGCATTCTGTTAATACTACTAATCATCATCCACGCACAGGCCAGGACAATAAAAGAGCAAGAAAATGAACTTAAGTGGATGGAATTGATGAACCATCAACATAACAACCAGAAGCATCTGAACAAGCAGGAGACAGGCCCGAAGTATCATCAACGGTCGTAACATCTGGACAGGGCAAACAAGCATTCGGCGGGGCCCCTTGTTCCCCTTCCTCACGCCTGTCTGCCCTGTCCAGGAGTGCGAACGTATCGTATATACTGTAATACCTTTTCCTGCATTGGAAGAACTCACTACCAACCTTTTCTTTCATGGGATACCATATCTTGACCTTGATAAAAAGGTTAGTGGGAGAGAGCAGGAGACAGGATAGGAAGATACCCTTCCAGCCCATGTTATTTACCTTGCGATGGATGTATTCATACTCTATCAATCCACGCACCTGTCTATCCAACATACGGTCAAACTGAGCGCAAAGGATGATAAAAAAACCAAAGTGGCGGTGCATGGTAAAGAACCAGTTCCAGCGGTCACGGCCCTTGACAGACCAGTCCCTCGCATTGAATAAGAGTTGAGCTTCATCAATTACAAGAAGGATACTATCTTCTTTACATGGACGGCCCGAAAAATAGGACTTGGAAAATGTAACCAATTCGTCCGGGTCAAGCTCCCCATTGGGGATAAAGTGTATATCTTTTTTGCGCTTAACCTTGATATTATCCACATTAAGAGGGAAGTTACATATAATAGGAGCGCCACGGCGACACCAGTTGTAAATGGTCCTGGCAGTATCCAGGGATTTACCACTCCCTGGCGTACCAGAATATAAAACAATCATACATACACCCCCTAGTCAATCGCATTGATTGCACGCAGGATTGCGCTAAAAACGTAGTATGTAGCGATAGCCGTACCCCAGGCCGTAAGGATTGCCACAAAGTCACTGATAGGGACAAAATAGTTAAGGAAACCTATATACGGAATCGAGATAATATTATCAATGAACCCACGAAAAGGTGAATCTGGCAGAAGGTCCATAATAACCGCCAGCATGGAGCTAAACGCTTTCATAACAACAGACATATGTTACCCCCTTATCAGTTCACGAGTCGTCGATATCAGCCCGGCAATAAACAGCAAATCTAACATGGTACGAAGTATCTTTACAGCCGCATCCCATTCTGTCATATCAACAACAAAGGTATGTTCATAATTGATATTCTGGTAGTGTATCTCAAACGGAAGTTCGAACCGTGGGACCTCAGACGATGCATTCATAGCCTTGACCAGATATATCACATCAAATGGTATACAAAACGGAAACTTATCAGCGATGCTAGTGGGAAGTTTCATATTCTCCACATCTTCATCCGTGTCGCCCGGCTCAAGCTTGTTATTTAACATAGCTTCAATTGTGGCAGGAATCGCTTCCACTTTTGCAAGGATAGCCGCAAGAGTGGTCTTTGTCTCCGTGTCCACAACATCTCCAGGGACATCCGTGGGCGCAACCGTAGGAACTACAACATCCGCACCCCATTGAATCGCAAAACCTGCATTTTTAAGGGCGGCTTCCAACTCGTCAATACGGTCCATAGCATCCGACAAAGCATCCATTAATTCAGCCGCTTTTTCACCCGTCTGCGGAAGTGTGATAACCGATGGAACCACCTTCGGCTCCAGCGTTTGTGCATCCTGGTTTACACCAACAACAGGCACACCAAACGCTTCTTGATTCATAATGTTTTCCATAGATTTATCAGTTAAATATGCAGTAGCGGCGGCCTCACTATTAAATATCGGAATAGGATACGACTGTATATCAACAGCAAGCAAATCGGTACCGGAAGTAGTAGTAATATTATAATTAGCAGATGTCTTGTATGCACCCGTTTCAATATCATACAGGATACGACAACCATATAAACTAAGCGGTTTTACTGAGCCAATAGTAGGAGCCGTATTACTGAGATATTTAAACCTTACTGTCCATTTAGCAGTAGAAGAATTATATCCATCAAGAAACCCAACTGCTATATCAGAACTGCCAAGCCATGCAGGAAGAAAATGATAGTGATGATATAAATAACCACTTTCTGAAGTATAATGATAAATACATTTACCATAGGCAGAAGGTTTCGTCCAATGTTCCGTATTCTCAACAACAGGGACAAGCTCCTTAATATAATCAAGAGCCGCCGAACCGTAAGCAGAGAAGGTGCTGAGATACCCTTTAATACTAGTGGCATAATCAGCAACAGTACCCTTAACACCATCCACCCAACCATTGAGAGTACCAGCCGCAAGCTTTATATCTTTGCCGCCCACATCAGCCCAGTCCATGTTCATCCATCTTGTCATTTCATCAATTTGTTCACGGGCTTTTGCCTTAATTTCTGCATTCTCACCAGTATATTGACGGTTATATAACCATTGACTATAAGCACCAAGCTCACCACGTTTTCCCTTTTCCAAGTAATCGTCATATCCGGTCCAGGAACCCAACCAGGATTTAACACCCGTAAGCGTGGTATCAATTCCGTTTGCTGACAACAGCGTGTCAAAAATGTACTCAGAAACAGAAGGAACGGCGGCAGATGCCGCGAAGGATGTGAGAGGGAAGGAGAGAAGCAAAACCGTAACCAAAAACAGACTGACAACACGTCTTAGTGTTTTCATATATTCACCCCTTTAATGACTGCGGGACAGCCATTTCTATAACGACTGTCCCACAAAATAGTTGATTATGCTTTACCCGCAATCCTCTTAAATACCTTAAGGCCGATTGTGACAACCAGGCCAGCGCCGACCAGCGGCAGTGCAATGGGAATCACCCCATTGATAGCAGTTGTGGCAGAGCTTGCAATGGATGTACAAGCCGTGATTAACGAGTCTGCCGCATCACCCTCAGCGGCAAAAGAAGTGATAGTGCAGAGAGCCAGGGGAGCGCTCACGGCAACACCAGCAACGGCACAACGTGCAACAGTAACCTTGTTTTCAAATCTTTCCTTCATTGTCATAAAATTTCCTCCAAATCATATTTTTTTGAATATATTGATAACCACTTGAATACCAATACCTGCTAGCATGGGTAAGCATCCAAGTAGGAAACCAGCGCCAACATATGGGGCATACATTGTTAATAATTCATCAACCGTCAATCAATAGCACCCCCTATTTATAATGCCGACCAATGTACAAATGACAAAGGCCGAAAACAAAACAAAAGTAACAAAATCCTCACCATTATAACGCATGAAATCAACTCCTAAAAAAGCGGCTGAATATAACACAAAGCAGACAGCCAAGGATAAGCGCCAGCAGGAAATTGGCACACAAAAGTAACTGAACGATATCGGCTGTATTTTCAGCAGTACGATAAATGCTTGCGTTATCAATGGACGTATCAAAAGATTCTGATTGCATCAGTTCCCACTCATAGTCACTTAATAAATCCTGCAAATCAGAAACATCCAAAGGAGTAGCAATAGACAAAAAATCACATCCTTTATTTAATTGTTAGCAAATGGGGAAATCGTAAGAAAACATAGAATATGCAGGTGCATAAAGACTAACCCTACTAACTATTCGTTAAACTAGACTTTCGCGAATAGTTAGAAACCGCTCTATTCGAACCAAGTTATACCAATATTGCATTAAAATCAACATTTAACGCAATATTCATTTCACAGTTTATAGCAGCATCCATACCCTGGGGTTACATACCCTGCACATGGATGCTGCCTTCCTTTTTAAACTTTAATCCCTAAAAACTTATATATTTAAGCGGCATATCCGCCATGGGCACTTTTGCCAGCTTCATTGCAGAGCTGTTCAAATTCTTTTAATTTCTGCTTTACCTCTGTCGTCAGGTTCTTTGGAACCTGTACCTCTACTGTCACATACTGGTCGCCATGTACAGCTGGATTTCCTGAGGTCACAATGCCCTTACCCTTCAGACGAATCTGGCTTCCGGACTGTGTACCTGCCTTTATCTTGCACATAACATCACCATAAATCGTGGAAATCTTGACTTGACCACCAAGCACTGCTGTTGTAAACGGAATTGTAACGGTTGTATAAACATTCTGACAGTCTCTGAGAAATCCCGGTTTGTCATGTACTGTTATGTTCAGGAGCAGATTTCCAGGCTCTCCGCCATTGGTTCCGGCCATACCTTTTCCTTTTAAACGAATTACTTTGCCGTTTGCAATGCCTGCCGGAATATTTACCTCCATTGACTGCACCTGTCCGTTTTCGTCCTGCAGACGGATTATTTTTTTGCAGCCAAAGGCCGCTTCATCGAAACTGACTTCTATGCTGCTCTGAATGTCTGCCCCCTTTTCCGGGAATCCGTGTCTGGAATAGGTTTTGTTGAATCCGTTACCCCGAAATCCATTCGCTGTTCCTCTCTGAAAAGCACCAGAACCTCCGAAAATATGTTTCAGAATATCGTCCATATCCTCTCCGCCTACAAAATGATATTCACGATAGCCATTATTCATATCTCCGTAGGCATAATGGGGTTTATTCTCAAAACCATTGCTTTCTGTGCTTCCATAAGCTCCGGCTGTCTCATCAAATGCTGCATGTCCATACTGGTCATATAATTCCCGTTTTTTTTCGTCACCCAGTATATCATAGGCCTCATTTAGTTCTTTGAAACGTTCTTCTGCCTGGGCATTTCCCACATTACTGTCCGGATGATACTTTTTTGCCAGTTTCCTGTATGCTTTTTTAATTGCTGCGGCATCTGCTGTCCTGCTGACACCTAAAACATCATAATAATCTTTTTTCATCATTCATGCTCCCCTTCTTTCCTTTGGATATTTAGATAAGAGAAAAACGGGAGAACACTTAAATGCTCCCCCGCATACCTTCGCTACTACATTATCTCCTGATTGTATTACACTTCTTTTTTTCGCTGCCGGTTCGGGTTCTTTCTTAAAAACAAACATTTTCAAAATGACAGTTTCATAGTTTCCCTTTGATCCATAACCCTATCTGTTATATATGTGTTATAACACATACTAGATGTGCCGTCAAGAGTAATTTACAATTATGGTAGCGTCAATTTCTCCTATTATACCAGGTTCACTACCTTTACTCTACTTTGGGCTTTTTCAAGGACCTCGCACCCTGCTTTAATCCAGGCAGATCCATCTCCTGCAATATAGATCTTTTCCAGGTATTCCAGGTCATAGGTCGCTCCGATATAATCTCTTACCTCTTCCCACAGCTCTTCATTCTTTTTTCCCGGATATAGTCCGCTGAAATAGTGTTTTCCGATTAGACGGTATCTCTTGGACTGGGACTTCTCTCCGTTTTCCTTTACAATATCCTCATAAACACAGATCAGCTTGGGCATCAGGGTATTGTTCTTTCGCCCCTCTCTATCCCGCTTCAAATCCCCCTTCTTCTCAAAAAAATGGGCTGCAACATGCTCCTCATCTGCTTTGATATGTGGGTGCAGGATTCTTTTTTTCTCCTCCTGTTCCTGAATCGGCAGTTCAATTACTGTATCATGCACCAGGTTTTTCACCGTCTGCTTGCTTACGGAATCCCCCAAACTGGCATGCTCGCCACCCTTGCGGTACGGGTATATTCGTTGAGACGGGCCCCCTTTATCTGGTGTAGCTGAAATACAGAAAAATTGCCGTGGTTACCTGTTTGCAGAAAAATACGAGCAGCAGATCCAGACCCAGAATGGACAGACTGTTGGCCGTTGACAGGCTTCCGTCCTCTGCCAGCTTCTTTTTCAGCTCCTGGTTCACTTCCTCCGCCCTGTCCTTACACCCATGAAAATCGAGGACTTCCCGGGTGTGTTTCCAGAACATCCGGTCTGCGATTTTCCCCAGTGGATAGAATTCCAGCGCCAGCATAATGAGGATGAACAGAAATACATAGCCGGTATCATAAGGCAGAGAACGCAGTCCCGGATGTCGGATATCAGGTAACCGTCCAGCCGCGGTTTTTCATCTTCCGGACTGTTAAAGCGCTTGGGCACGATTTTGAACCTGTATTTACAGTAAGGGCATTGAATAGGACTTCCAGATTTTGGAGGGTGTCAGGCACACTCTCTACATCCGGAAGTCCAAACTCTGTCAATTGATTCCCAAAAGCTTCAGTATTTCATTGTGAGGCTTGTCCGCATCCGCCTGAAACACATCAATGTGATTCAGATCCCCGCTCCTGTCCGTAAAGGCAGGGAATAAAAAGCCGCATACGGGTTTATCCGGCTCATACTCCCCGCTCAGTGGGCAGACGGCGCAAATCATATATTCAAATACTTCTTCTGATTCCCACTGGCGTTCCTTGTCAGAACCTTTTGCCGGGATATCATAACGGTCATGGAAAACCAGGATGGCATACTCCCTGTCTGCACGGTAATGCTCCATGACAACATCATAAAAGGTATCCATCAGGGCATCATTTTTCAGGCCGCATTCGTTCATGGCCATGAGCAGCTGCCACATACTTCCAGGTTTCCGTGCGCTTTGAGGATATTCATACTTTTTCAGGTTCACATTCGTGGCTGCAAAGGGGATTTCCTTAGCCAGCTTCAGTTTCTTTGTCCGTTCTGATGCTGATAATTTCAGAAAATTAATATTAAAACTTCCGTCAAAATCCCCATCCCTGTCCACATAACATCCCGCAATCCTGGTAAAGGAGGTGCGGGAAAGGGTCATCCGTCTTGTAAGCTCCAGCATGTCTTCTCTGTTTATCATAATCTGTCAGTTACCTTCCTGTCTTTTCTGTCATTCATAAACAGATTGTACCATATACTTCATGGACCAACAACCTATTTTCCTACTGTAAAGGAAAGCACGATATCTCCGTCAGACGCAGATGCATTTATATTCCGTTTGGAACCATGGTCTTTCTCGTAATCCTCTTCCTGCTCAAAGTCAGTCTGTTTTAAATCAGCCTGTTTCAGGTTGCAGCTGCCATCTGACATTTCCAGGGAAAAATCCGTCAGCAATCATCGCCTTGCCGTCGATGGTTATCTGCTCTGCTTTCCTTCCCGTCAGGTTTACGTTTCCATAGGATGAGGTGATGGAATATATCTGCATCCGGGCCATTGTATTGTAGATTGGGTCTGAATTCGTTAAAGACACGGTTTTCAGGGGGATATCATTTGGCACGTAGACTCTCACAACGCCCTGCTCCCGGGTGTACACTGGAAGGTTTATACTGCGGCTCAGAGCCATAGTATACAGACGGTACTCCAGATAATACTGGCTGCGGGCTGGCCGTCACCCTGCTCACCAGCTTCGGCGCGCTGGCGGGCATCTGGCTCTGCGGCGACCTCTCAGCCAGGATTGGAATGTCCGCTTTGGATATTTCCTGACCGCATATTGATGAAGGATATCAGCCTGTCTGTCAGGCCGGGCCAGAAAATCGCCATTTTGGGAAGCACTGGAGCCGGAAAAACGACCCTTATTAACCTGCTGATGCGGTTTTATGAGGTGAACGGAGGAAACATCCTGTTGGACGGAAAGGACATCCGAACAGGCAGATGCAGATGACTCTTGAAAAGCTCCATACACGGCGCTCCATGGTGCAGCGCATTATGGACCTGGAACGGACTCCGTTTCAGGTCCTGAGGGACCGTCTCCCTTCCATGAAGCTGTTTTCCACAGAGGATAGGGAATCCTGCGGGACCAGGATGCCGAACCCCGGCTGTATCTTAAGGGGCTTCTCAAGGTAAATGCCCAATCCCCTGACTGTAATAACGCCGGAGCATCCTGGAAGCCGCCCGGTCCATGGGATATGGCTGCGGACAGCTGGCAGGCCGTTATCTGCTAACTGCCTGTGACGGGTACCGCTGCGATTATTACGAAGCATGGCTTGAGATATGGGACAATGGATGATGCTTTGTCAGTTGACGATTTTCAGATACACCCTGGATGTGAGTATATATACAGCCGCATAGATAACCGCGAACACTGCCAGGGTTCCGGCCGTGGTGGCTGCAAAAAGCCTTACATTGGTCAGGTTCATGGCTGACAGCAGCTTTGTAATAAGGGGAAAGGCTGCTGTGATGTGCATGGCTGCGGCAGCTAAGGGCAGGAAGAACATTAACAGTATCTGGGAACGTATGGACTGCTTGATTTCTGTTCCTGACAGCCCGACTTTCTGCATGATTTCATAGCGGCCCTTGTCATCATAGCCCTCTGTCACCTGCTTATAGTAGATAATCAGCACAGTGGCCATTACAAAGAGGGCGCCCAGAAAAAGTCCAAGGAACAGCAGTCCGGCATTCAGCGAATAATAGGAGGCCCTCTGAAGGGCCGCGCACTCTCCCCGGAAACCTTCGGGAATAACGGAAGCCTTTGTCATGATTTCTTCAAAAATACGGATTTGCGTGTCTTTGTCCTGGTCTAAATCAAATCCGTAATGGTATTGGATATGGGACGCAAATTCCTCTGCCTGCGTCTGCTGGAGAGTCTCCAGAATCTGCATTTCCTCCATGTCAGGTACGATCAGATAATATACCACAGATCCAAATGTATCAGCTCCCTCCCAAAGCCCATAATCTCCGGCCGGCACAGTTTCATAGGTTCCTCCCAAAAGGGTCAGATCATTTTTCTGATAGGTTTTTTCCCGGGTAATGACCATGCACTGGCCTTCTGTCAGCTTTGCGCTGTTTCCTGTTATCCGGTTGTAGTCATCCTGGGTCATGACATACATGGGACTGATCCGCTCCAAATCTTCTGCGGTGTATAACTGGCGTACATCAAAGGCGCCCTCCTTGACTTCCATCACCAGAAGCGGCAGGTCCCGGTAGGCCAGAGTGTTTTTTTCGGATATGTGATTGGCTGACAGCACCTCTTTAACGGCAGATGTGATGACTTCCTCATCGCTGTCCGCGGCCTTATCCGCCTCCAGCATGATATTGCGCGGAAAGCGGTTCCTCAGGACATCGTCCATACCCACATAGAGGGCCACTGTGCTGGACAGCATGACCAGTACGGAGGTGGACAGTATACAGATACCTGCCAGACCCGCGGCATTCTGCTTCATGCGGTACAAAAGTCCGGATACAGATATGAAATGACTGGTCTTGTAATAAAACTCCTTCCGCCTTTTCAGGAATTTTAAAAGTGCAATGCTTCCCGCGGTAAACAGAAGGTATGTGCCAATCATCACAAGGATGGATGCCAGGAAAAACACACCGATTGCAAGGGCCGGATTTTTGGTAGTAATGGCCATGTAATATCCGCTCCCCAAGGCCAGGATACCGGCTATGGCAGTGATGCCGTGAGTTTTCGGCTCCCTTTCTCCCATACGGCTGCCATGAAGGAGGTCCACCGGGCTGCTTATGTGTACCCTGGCCAAATTGACAGCGAGAATGACCAGGAACACCAATCCATATAAGAGAATGGATAAGGCGGCCGCTGTTCCGGAAAAGTAGAATCCCCACTGCACAGGCGCTTCCAGCAGGCCCAGCAGCAAAAGATAGACTGCTTTGGACAGGATAAATCCTCCTGCGATTCCGGCTGTAAGGCTTATGGCAGCAATGATGAGGGTTTCAAAAAACAGGATTTACCCGATATGCCGCTTGCCCATCCCCAGTATGTTATACAGCCCAATCTCCATCTTCCGCCGTTTCATCAGAAAGCTGTTTGTATAGAACAGGAATCCCCCGGTAAACAGCGTGGTGATGAAGCATCCAAGATTTAAAATGGTCCGCATGTCGGAGCCGCCATTCATTTGGGCAATCTGTTCATTGGAGGCCAGGGTGAGAAGAATGTCAAACATCATCACGGACCCGGTGCAGGTCAGGATATACGGAACATAGGTCCGGGCATTTTTCCGGATGTTCTGAACTGCCAGTTTTAAGTAGAATATACCATTCATGCCCGATCACCACCTGTCGTTATCATAGTCAATGTATCTGCAATGTTCTGGTACAGCTCATCATTTGTTTTCTTTCCACGGTAGAGCTGATGGAATACCTCACCGTCCTTTATAAACAGCACGCGCCCGGCATGGCTGGCTGCCCGGACACTGTGGGTCACCATCAGGATGGTCTGCCCTTCCCGGTTGATTTCCCCGAACATCCGAAGAAGTCCGTCTGCTGCCTTGGAATCCAGGGCCCCGGTGGGCTCGTCCGCCAGCAGGATGCCCGGATTGGTAATGAGGGCCCGTGCTGCTGCGGTTCTCTGTTTCTGTCCGCCGGATATTTCATAGGGAAATTTATTCAGCAGTTCTGACAGCCTCAGCTTTGCGGAAAGAGGCACAAGCCTGCGCTCCATCTCCTCATAGGGAAGCTTTGATAACACCAGGGGCAGAAAGATATTATCTTTTACCGTAAAGGTATCCAGCAGGTTGAAATCCTGGAATACAAATCCCAGATGGCCTCGCCTAAACTCCGCCATCTTGTGCTCCGGGATGCTGTTTAAATCAGTTCCCTTTAGAAAGACAGAACCGGAAGTTGGCCGGTCCAGGGCTGCCAGTATATTGAGCAGCGTTGTCTTTCCGGAACCGGATTCCCCCATGATGGCAACAAACTCTCCCTCTTCCACTGTAAAGCTGACATCCGCCAGGGCCTGGACCCGGTTTCCGCCAAAGCGGGTGGTGTATATTTTTTTCAGGTGCCGTACATCCAAAACAGCCATGCTTTATTCCTCCAATCTCATTTATCGGTCATTTCCAAGTGACATAAGATGTAATACACATGCATTATACAAAATCAGGGAAAGGGCTGCCATGGCTGTATCTTACATTTTCCTTTGGAGGCTTACATTTTTGTAAGATTGGCCGCGGTATCTGTCAGGTAAAACAAAGTGAAAGGGGCTATTCCACCGGAAGGGATTCACTTCCAAGACGAATCCGGACCACGGTGCCCTTACCTGGTTCTGATTCAACCGATATGCTGTGTGACAGGCGCCTTAGAATTCTCCTGCACAGATAGAGTCCGATGCCGGAAGAACGCTTATCAGAATGTCCGTTATAACCGGTAAAGCCTTTCTCGAAAATACGGGGCTGGTCTTCCCATGCAATTCCTATTCCGGTGTCCCGGATGACCAGGGTTGTTTCGGGATCTTCTTCCACCCATATGGTGACTCCGCCCTGCCTTGTATATTTCACGGAATTGGACAAAATCTGTTCCACTACAAACACCAGCCATTTTTCATCAGTCAGAACGCTGCGGTTAAGCGGTTCATAGGTTAATGACAGTCTTTTCCGTATGAACATTCCGGCATATTTGTGTACGGCCTGCCGCACAATGCGGTCCAGGTCATTCCACTGGACAATCAGGTCATTGTGATTGTCCAGCCGCAGGTATTGCAGTACCATGTTCACATATTCCTCAATTTTAAACAGCTGTTCTGTAAGCTCCGGGGCTGATTCGCTCTCCTGCTTCTGCAGTAAAAGCCTCATGGCCGCAATGGGTGTCTTTATCTGATGGACCCACATGGCATAGTAGTCAGACATTTCATTCCGTTCCCTTTCAGCCTGGCTGCGGATTCGTTCCCTGTCCCTGCCGACCAATGTCAGCAGATTCTGGTATTCTGTTTCCAGCAATGAACCGGAGTCAGGATAGGACTCAATGTAAGAATGGTCCGGGTCGCGCATGAAAGCAGATTCCATACGGGATAATAAGCCGGCCTTTCTGCAAAATTGCCTGTAATGCCATGCAACAAGCGGGACCGCAGCGCAGATACACAGCAGGAATCCGTACAGGACTGCCTCCGCAGGCAGACGGTATCCATAAAATACAGCGCCAAAGATCGCGGTAAAAAGTAAAATGAGGCTGATAACCCCCCTGTACCGCTTCAAATATTCCATGGCCAGCGGCCCACTGGAACTATTTCTTGTATTCTCTGCCATACATGACCTCCCAATCACTCAATCAGATATCCGCAGCCTTTTCTGGTCTGGATGAAATCAGACAAACCGGATTGCTCCAGCTTTTTTCGCAGCCGTGTGACATTTACGGTCAGTGTATTATCATCCACATAGCTGTCGGATTCCCACAAACGCAGCATCAGGGTATCGCGGCTTATAATCCGTCCCTTATTTTCCATGAGAATCTGGAGGATTCTCTGTTCATTCCGTGTCAGGGTAAGCTTATTGCCGTCCACATACAATGCCCCGTCATCCACATCCAGCACAGCGCCACGGTGTTCCAGCAGACGGTTCTGTCCTGCAAATTCATAGGTCCTTCGCAGCAATGCCTGTATTTTAGCTGTCAGGACATCCAAATCAAAGGGCTTGGCAATAAAATCATCACCGCCCATGTTCATAGCCATCACTATATTGAGGTTGTCAGAGGCAGAGGAAATAAATATGACAGGTACCCTGGAGCATTGGCGGATCTGGCGGCACCAGTGATATCCGTCATAAAAGGGAAGGGAGATGTCTAAAAGTACCATCTGCGGCCCAAAGGCCACAAATTCACCCAATACATCCTCAAAGTTCACTGCACACAAGGTTTCCCACCCCCATGACCGTAAATGGTCTGCCAATACCCCCGCGATGACGTGGTCGTCCTCCACAATGAAAATTTTATACATAGGTCCGGCTCCTCTTACTGAATCTGTCTGGTATGGCTGGGAAGATGGATGGTTAAACCGCAGCACTTCTCACAGAGGACAAATACCCGTATCCTCCCGCCCATACCCCCGTAATCGTATTATCTTCGGTATCCAGATTAACGTATATTCTGGAAATGCTGTTTAGATTATGCCCCTGTTCAAAGATATACTGGTCTTGTTTTGATGCGTACTCGTATAAATAGCAGGCCAGCGCACAGTTGGAGGTGCCGGTGGCGGATTCCTCATCTATGCCGTAAAGCGGGGCAAAATTCCTGCATATGGCGGTCAGGCCCGTCTCTTTTGCAGGGGAGAACGCATGGATGCCGATGCATTCTTTCTCCCGGCTTAGCCTGGTGATGGCGGCAAAATCAGGCGTCATCCTGCCCAGAATCTCAGGGTCCGTCACCGGAACCATAATATCCCTTAATCCCGTGGACACAATTTGCACAGGTAAGGTATCGGCGATGCCGTCCGGATTAAAACATGCCTCCACATCCCCCTTATCCAGCTTTTCATAGAATTTCGGGGTATTCTGCTCCATGAAAATCAGGCCGTTTTCATCCGCACGTATTCTCAATATACCTGATTTTGTCTCAATGGTATACTCCTGTTTTTTAAGCATCCCTAAATGCCGCAGCACAGTAAAAGTCCCTATTGTGGCATGACCGCACAGAGGGACTTCCCCCTCAGAGGTAAAGTATTCTAACTTAAAATCAGCCAGCTCTGAATCATCCACAAAGGCTGTCTCTGAATATCCCAGCAGAAAGGCTGTTTTTGTTTTTTCTGCTTCATTCAGGCGGGCCCGCTGCAGCACCACGCCCGCCTTATTTCCGCCCCTGTTATCTTTGCTGAACGCACTCGCCACATAAACATCCATCGTCATTCGCAGTCTCTCCTGTCATAATGCAAAAATACGGCCAGTTTGCCGGAGGTAAATATAAGATCCACGGTTATGGAACCGTCATTCTCAGATACGGAACATAACCCTGTTTTTAAACTCCTGTGCCTTGCCGTCGTTCCAGTCATGGACCGGCCTGTAATAGCCCGCAATCCTGCTGTAAACATCTGCGGTGCCTTTGCATTTCGGACAAATCTCCTGTCTGCCGGGCAGATAGCCGCAGGTCTGGCAGATGGTGTAAACAGGAGACAGTGTGAAGCAGGGGATATGGTGCTCTGTAATCATGCCGCGGAGCAGGTTCCTTGCTTTTTTCCAGTCCTCCAGTTCCTGCTCCATGTACACATGGAATACAGTGCCTGTGGTGTAAAGGGGCTGCAGGGAATCCTGGTTTATAAGCGCATCCTGCAATGTGCCGTCATAATCAGCCGGCAGCTTGGTGCTGTTTGTATAATAGGGCTTGTCCCCTTCGCGGCCGGCTGTCCGGATCCCGGGGAAACGCTCCCGGTCCAGTCTGGCGAAGCGGAAGGTAGCTGACTCTGCCGGCGTGGCTTCCAGGCCGTAGAGATTACCGTACTCTATCTGGTATCCAATCAGCTTTTCACGCATATGGTTCAGGACAGAGACAGCGAACTTCTTTGTCTCTTCGAATTCCAGGCCGGCCTTCAGCCACGGCGCATTGAGCCCTGCTTCATTCATGCCGATGACGCCGATGGAGGAAAAGTGATTGTCAAAATCAGTGAGGTAACAGGCCGTATAGGGATAAAGCCCATTCTTTAACAGGGTGGAGATCACCTTCCGCTTAATGCTCAGGGAACGGGCAGCCAGGTCCATCATCTGGTCCAGCCGGGCATAAAACTCCTTCTCGTCCTTTGACTGGTACGCAATCCGGGGAAGATTGACCGTGACCACGCCAACGGAACCTGTATGCTCCCCGTATCCGAAAAAGCCGCCTGCCTTTTTCCGCAGTACATGGAAGTCCGGCTGGATTCCATCATAAGAAGTCCTTACATCTTCCGGTTTCATGCCGTTTCCCTTGTAATTGATGAAATACGGGGTCCCGTAATGGGATGCAAGGGAAAACAATAACCGGTTTTGTTCGGTATCCGACCAGTCATAATCCGCTCCTATCCCATAAGCCGGAATGGGATACTGGAATCCCAGGCCATTGGCATCGCCTTCCAGCATGGTTTCCATGAACGCCCTGTTCACCATGTCCATTTCATTCTGGCAGTCCCCGTATGTAAATTCCATTCTCCTGCCGCCCACAATGGCCTGTTCATCCGCCATGTCTCCTGGCACCTTCAGGTCCATGAAAATGTGGGAAAATGGGGCCTGGGTACCCCAGCGGCTGGGGGTGTTGACTCCAAAGACAAATGCCTCCATGCATTTCTTCACCTTATCGTAGGACAGGTTATCTGCCTTCACAAAGGGAGCCAGGTAGGTGTCAAAGGATGAGAATGACTGGGAGGCAGCCCACTCATTCTGCATGATTCCCAGAAAGTTTACCATCTGGTTGCAGAGGGTGGCCAGGTGCTTGGCCGGGGATGCGGTGATTTTCCCGGTGATGCCGCCCAGGCCGTCCAGCAGAAGCTTTCTGAGGGACCATCCGCAGCTGTAGCTGGTCAGCATGGATAAATCATGGATATGGATGTCACCGTTTACGTGGGCATCGGAAATCTCCCTGTCATACACTTCCGTAAGCCAGTAATTGGCAGTCACTGCGCCGGAATTGTTCAGAATCAGCCCGCCAACAGAATATGTGATGGTTGAATTTTCCTTGACGCGCCAGTCCTCCACCTTTACGTAGTTATCCACCACATCCTTATAGTCCAGGATGGTCTTATCTAAATTCCTGATTTTCTCCCGCTGTTTTCGATACAGTATGTAGGCCTTGGCCACATCGGTGTATCCGGATTCCTCCAGGACCTTTTCCACGCTGTCCTGGATATCCTCCACGCTAATCCGGCTGTCTTTTATCTTCTTCTGGAAATCAGAGGTGACCCGGAGCGACAATAGCTCAATAATATCAGCCGTATATGATTTACCTGTTGCTTTAAATGCCTTCTTGATAGCCAGCGTTATCTTATCCAATTGGAATTCCACGGTTTCCCCGTCCCTTTTAGCCACTAAAAGCATGTTCTTGTCTCCTCCTCGTTAGGTGTGAATCACTGTCAGTATAAGCAGATTTATTCCATTATATCAAAGACATGGGCATAAATACAGCATTATTTCATCAGAATGCTTTGCCTCCCATCCGGGCGTTTATTGGATGTCGCCAATGGCCTGAATCACCCCTTCCAGGGAAAACCATTTATCCCATTCATATCCCGGCTTCTCAGAGGATCTGTCATAGACAGCCTGGAATGCCTGATTGTATTCTTCCTGAGTCATCATGACACCCTCCCAATCATATTGATAGATGGGATTACCCTCATCATCAAACTGCACATTGGAGTTATCCTCTGCCCCATAATACCCGGATGCAATGGGAATCAGGCGGCCGGACTCCATGCTGTACACGATATCGTAGTAGCAATCCATATTTCCCTCAGAGTTGCACAGAAGATTTCCGCGTTCAATATAAGAGAAAGAGAGTCGGGACAGCTGCGTTTCATCGGCAGCCCCGTCTGCAAAACTAACTATATTGCAGCCCGTTGCCTCGTCGATTCCGATTTCCACCAATTCCGGGATGGCATCGTCATTGATGTAAATTAAATTATACCCCTGCCACTGACCGCTGTCCTGGGATTGGAGAAGGTCGATATAGGCCTGTTTCCAGCCGGATGCAGATACTTTGGTCCCGCCCTTTCCCGTGCCCAGAAATCCCAGGACAGACTGTATGGTCTTTTCGGCAAGGGCCGAGTTGGCGTTCTCTGACAGATTTCTCTCCAGGGTAAAGCTGCCGTCAGCCTTCCCGCTGTAGATTCTCACCTCAGGATAGCCGGTGCCTGTCTCCGGCCCGGAGGCCGGTGAGTAGCTACATATTATGATGATATCATTGAAACCATCGTTGTTATAGTCAGGAAAGGACACTGCCTCCACCTTATTAAACGTCTCATTGCTCCGTATGTTGTCCTCGTACACGCCGTCCAGAAGGCACACCGTTTTTCCGGCCTTCTTTATCTCAAACAGGACATCTGCAAGAGGATTTTGACGGCTGTCCGGTTCATAGGATGAAAATGTGACGCTGCCCAATGGCTCCAGTGTCACATCAAAAGTCTGCTCCTTAATCAGCAGATATCCGGCCGTCCCCTGGTCTGAATCAGCCGGGGCTCCGGTGCTGTCTCCCTGCTGCGCCGATGCCTGGTCAGGCCGGGAGCCCGTTAGCGTGTCAATCCTGATTTCCGGTTCTGCCTCAGTGTTTTGGGTTTCTGTCTGTTCCGGGGACTGCACCTGGGATGGTTCCTTGTGTCCGCAGGCAGTCAATGCGCCGCACAGCGCCATGCAGAGTAAGGATGTTGTCAGTTTGTTAGCGATATGCCTCATGTTTTTTACCTTCGTTTTCATATGTGTTTTGTATTCCATTACAGAACTGAAATTACAGACAGCATCATGGAGTCCATGATAGAAGGTGTTCCATTGCATTGGCGGACATATGATAGCATTCATTAATACTTCTCATATCGTTGGCAATATTATAGACAAAAGGAGCTGTCCAGATGACTGCTGTCTCTTCCTTTTGATAGCATGATACAAACACATCCCCGCCTTCCCTCCTGTAAACAGACAGTACTGCGTCAGGAGGGCCTGGCGGCGGTTCCTGGTCTGGAAGAAAGGTCCAGTTCCTGCCGGACATATCCGTAAATAACTGGTCCATCATCCAATCGGACGTGGTATAAAAGTGATTTCGGTTTTTTAATTGTACATTCACCGTATCCCCGGATAGGCGGGAAATGCAAAGCCGGGAAATGCCCTCTGTCTCCATCCAGTTTTTTTGTGACATATACCTAATGGTTTCCTGCCCGTCCCATTTTCCTGTTGCATTCCATGAATCAGTAAAGAAGGAATTATCATGGTCCAGGGTAACCGGACGTTCCGGTGTGCTGTACGCCAGTTCGCCCTGGTCAGTACTTACCAGCAAAAGACTGTTCTTTATGTAGTTCTCTGCCGTATCCATGAATGCTGCAAGGGCGTCTGCGTCTCCGAAAAAGCCTGTCCTGTCCTCCTGCTGAAGTGCAAAGTCTGCCGTGTGGGAATGTACCTCCACTGTCTTGTTATCCGGACCTATATAAAAGACCCGGAGACTGTATGCGCCATATCCCTGGTTCATATAGGGGGAGTATTCCAGAAGATAATCTGCCCCGTATTCCCTGTAGAGGTACAGCATGGACCAGCCTGCATGAGCCAGACTGTAGTCGTGCTTCCAGATGACCGGGGAATCAGCGGATTCTCCTGCCAGTACCTTAAGGGAGGAATCTTGTCCTCCCGATGCTTGGAGATCAAGCAGTCCGGCAGTGATGCGTTCCGGTTCTCCATCATGGTTTATATCCGCAAAGAATATAACATCCGTATCAGTCCCGTACTCCATGGGATAGAGAGCTCCTGCGTCCATCAGCTGTTCCGGTTTTACTGTGATTTCAGGCAGTTTATGTGATAAGGCGGAAATTGCCCTGGTCTGAGCTTCTGTGTTATCATCCATTCTGGTTCCGGTTTCGTACCGGGGTTCTGACACTGTTTCCGGCGGCTGCATCTCTGACGGGTATTCCGTGCTCTCCGGCAGAGTGGGCTCACGCACCACGCTGCTGGCCGCTGTGGAAGATACTGCGCTGCTGCATCCGCAGAGCAGTGCAGTCACTGCAAGTATAGTCACTATCGTCCAAGGCCATATCATCCCATGACGCATCCCCCGGAGTTTTCTCATCATCCCACATTCCATCCTTTCCCTGCGCTGTTCCATTTTATACTAAAAGTATACTATAAGTGCAGGAAGAGAACTCTTAATTTTCCCTTGCAAAATTCCTAATATCGACGATTCTGCTTTTGCTGCCGGACTTTCTGCCCGAAAACATGCACATAATCAGGGGGATGAATAAAATACCGGACAGAAAAAAGGGAACCCCACAGCCCCAATGATGTAATACTACAATCACCGGCACTGCGGGGTTCGGTATTGTTGTGTCATGGTTATCCTTCAATGGAGATATATTTCTTCTCCTCTGCCAGGGACTTTGCTTCCTTCTTGGAAATGGACAGTCTCAGGATGCCGTGCTTGAATTCACCCTTTATATCCTCTTCAGTCACATCCCCGCCCACATAGAAGCTTCTCTCGCAGGCACCGGCATAACGCTCCTGGCGGATATATCTGCCGCTGTTCTTCTCCTGCTCATCCTTATCCAATCCTTTGGCAGCGCAGATGGTCAGATATCCGTCCTTGAGGGATACCTTGATTTCGTCCTTCTTAAATCCCGGCAAATCCATTTCCAGCTCATATCCTGTATCTGTTTCACGGATGTCGGTTTTCATCAGGTTTTTGCCTCTGCGTCCATATAATTTCTTCTCCAGCTTCATCATATCCCTGTCGTCAAAAAATGGATCCCTGAAAAATTCATCAAACATATTTTCACCAAAAATACTGGGCATTAACATACATCATTCCTCCTTTGTTATCTGTGCGGCTCCCGGAGACAGTTCCGGGAGCAATGTATGTTTAGGTCTGTCTGTCACATATCAGTTTAACCTTCGATTGCAATATACTTTTTCTCTTCCACGGCCGGTTTTGCTTCTTTCTTGGGAACCAGCATCTTCAGGGTGCCGTCCTCGAATTTGGCCTTGATGTCCTCCTGGGTCACTGCGTCACCTACATAGAAGCTTCTGCTGCAGGAACCGACATAACGCTCCCTGCGGATGTAGGTTCCGTTGGAATCCTTCTCATCCTTGCTGGAATCTGTTGTGGCCTGTATGGTCAGATAGCCGTCCTTGAGCTCTGCCTTTACATCTTCTTTTTTGACACCGGGCATGTTCATGGTTATCTCATAGCCATTTTCAGTATCCTTGATATCGGTATTCAGCATATCGAATGTCTTGTGGCTGCCGAATGAGTAATCAAAAAAGTCATCCAATAAGTTTTCTCCAAAAATACTAGGCATCAACATATGTCATCTCTCCTTTATTTAATAATCTATGTGGTTGTTATATATTGTACTGGAACTGGATGGGAAGGAACTTATGAAATACATCTCATTTCATCTTTTTCTTACCTCCTCCTTTGTTCTACACGTAATATAACACGCATTATTAGCAAAGTCAAGAGGTGAGTGCTAATTTCACACTTTTTTCACATTTTCATATTTTCCCGTACGTTTTCACATTTTGGGCTTGGCAGATTCTGTGAATGATTTAAAACATTCCTCATGGAATCTTTATATTTTCCCCATGATTTGGATATGGAATCTTTAAACCTTATGGTGCTACTATAATGTCAACCAAAGATGCGGATTTAACGTTTTATTTCCTGATCTTCCTTAAATCAGGCAAAAAACGTGAAATATTACAGGAAATCCAAAGATCTTACCAT